>FLSC01001927.1_pt3 | contig 37139 bp, 26 predicted proteins | sample 1550561 | NCBI WGS metagenome assembly FLSC01 (sample SAMEA4031775, study PRJEB14383) | metagenome | biome: human; feature: oral; material: saliva | place: Philippines | collected 2014 | reverse complement strand
GCCCCACACCGTTTGGTGTGGGGCGCCGCCCCTTTTGCTAGCCGCTAGAACCCCTTAGCGGGCGTCAGTGTTAGCGTTATTAGCGTTGTTCGCATTGGCGTTCGCGTTAGTACCCTGAAGCGTACGGGTACCCGCAGCAGTGGACGCAGCCGGTGCCGGAGTAGCCGTAGCGGTAGAACGCTGCTGGTTATTCGCTGCCGCAGGCTGAGTAGCCGCAGTAGTCGGCTGGGTAGCGGTAGAACGCTGCTGGTTAGTGGTCGCAGCAGAATTCTGGTTACCGGTCGACGCCGCAGGCTGAGTAGCCGCAGTAGTCGGTGCGGTCGTCTGAGTCGGAGTAGCCGCCACGCGGATCGTCACAGTGCTGTTCTGAGCCACCAGAGTACCCGCCGCAGAGCTCTGTGAAAGCACGGTACCCGCAGGACGCTCGTTAGTCTGAACGGTCTCAATGTTGGTGTTCAGCAGAACATCCTGAGCAGTCAGAGCAGCAATCGCCTGATCCTTGGTCAGACCCACCAGCGAGGGGACCTTCACCTTACCGGAGGACAGGACGATGTTCACGGTGCTACCAGCCTCAACGGTCTGAGCCCCCTTATCATCGGTCGAGCCCTTCTCCGGGGACAGCTCCACAACCATACCTGCAGGAACGGAAGCGCTCTCCACAGTGGAGACGCGACCATCCACCAGACCCAGGTCCTTCAGAGCGTTACGGACATACGCCTCACTCTGACCCTGCAGGTTATCCGGCAACTTGACCTTCTCCGGACCGCTAGAAACAGTCACGGTCACAGTCGAACCCTTGTTAACCTTTGAACCGACACCCGGCTCGACGCTGATAACGTCACCCTTCTTGATGTTGTCCGAGTAGCCCTGACGGTACTCCACCACGAAGCCTCGGTTACGCAGCTGGTTATCGGCATCATCGCGGGAAACATTCACCACAGCCGGAACCTGAACCTGCGGAACCTCATTGAGCTTGTTCTGGTAGTACAGCACCGAGCCGACACTGAAAACCAGCAGAGCAGCAATCAAAGTGCCCACGAGGAAGCGAACCCACGCACGCTTACGCGGCGAAGACTCATCGTACTCCGCATACTCCTCATCCTCGTACAGCTCCTCATCGTCTTCATACTCAAAGAAGCCATTGAGGCCGCCGTCTTCCACCGAAGCCTCAGTAATCGAGGTGGTGTACGGAGCGTAGTCATCGCCCAAAGAAGCGGTAGTCACCGAAGGCACAAATGCAGTAGTCATCGCTGCATCCTGCACCACGGTCTCTTCACCCGGGCGGGCAACCGACACCAGAGCCTGAGCGAACTCAGCAGCACTCTGATAACGCTCATCCGGGTTCTTCGCCAGACCCTTCAGAATCACAGCATCCAGACCCGCCGGAACCTCAAGCGGGGTGAACTTGCTCGGAGGCTCAGGAGTGTCAGAGAGGTGCTTAGCCGCCAAATCAACATTCGACTCAGCGTCAAACGGAGAACGACCAGCAATCATCTCGTAAATCACGCACGCAGCAGAGTACAGGTCACTACGGGCGTCAACATCCTTGCCGCTCACCTGCTCCGGGGACATGTAGCGTGCGCTACCCATCACCACGTTAGCCTTGGTCAGCGCCTCGCCAGCTTCCTCAATAGCACGGGAAATACCGAAATCCATGACCTTAATCTGGCCCGGCTGACCCTTAGCAATATCCTCGCTGGTGCGCTCCAGCACCATAATATTCGCCGGCTTAATGTCACGGTGAATAATGCCCATGGAGTGGCTGTACTGCAAAGCACCCAGAAGCTGCTCGGAATAACCCAAAGCATCACGGACCGGCAGGTGGCCGCCACGAGACAGAATGGAACGCAGAGTATGACCCTCCACGTACTCCATCACAATATAAGGAATAGCGGTGCTATCTTCCGAAGAAGACTCCTCACCATCCTGCGAGGGGTTATACGAACCGGTGTCATAGACAGCAACAATCGCAGGATTGTTCAGAGACGCAACAGCCTCCGCCTCACGCTTAAAGCGTGCACGGAACGTATCGTCCTGGGCCTGCTCCGGGCGCAGAATCTTAAGCGCAACCTTGCGGCCGAGGCGAGTATCCTCAGCAGCATAAACGGTTGCCATTGCACCGGTACCGATTACCTCGAGTACCTTGTAACGGTTATCAACCGTGTCGGGAACCGACAGGTCCATAAGTTCTCCTGGATTACTAAGACTAAAACTAAATCAAAACGTAGGGGCTAACGCGCCGACGCAGAAGCGGAAGCAGAAGCCGACGCAGACGGTGCAGCAGAAGCGCTCGCACTCGAACCCCTACCCGAACTGGAAGAGGCCACATACATGTCTACATTACTACCAACCGTGACCTTGGTGCCAGATGAGGGCGTAGTACGAAGCACCGTACCGGGGGCCGCAGTGTCCGAATTCTCATAATGCAGAGAAACATTCACGCCCAAAGCGGCAACAGCCTTCGACGCCTCATCAACGTTCTTACCCTCAAGGTTCGACGGCAAAGTCACCGACTTCGGACCGGTCGAATAGCGAACAGTCACGCTATTACCCTGCTCCAAAGTACCCGTCGGAGAAACCGAAATCACCGTGTTCTCCGGCTGAGTAGACTCAACACCCTCAGTCTTGGGGGACAGGCCAAGGTTCTTCAGCTCGTTCACCGCATCCTGCAACTCGCGACCCTCATAGTTGATCGAATTGACGGTCACCTTCTGCTTCGTAGTACGAGCAGAAGCAGACTCAGTCGGCTCCACCGTAGAAACAGTGCCCGTATTCGTCGGAACAGCAGAAGCCGAAGTGCTCGGAACCGGATCAGTTGCACCTCCACTATTAGAGGAAAGAACCGTCCAAATACCGCCAGCAATCAGCACAATCGCCAACAGCAACGCAACCCACATCCACACGTTCGGGCCACGCTTCGCCGCAGGAGCAGGAGCAGCCTTCACACGACCCGAAGCCGGACGCATGGTCTGCGCACCCGTACGAGGAATAGGCGCCGTCGTCGGCTCCGGCGAAAAACGACCACCAGAACCAAAACGCGGAGTAGTAGAAGCGCTAATCGGCTCCGCCGCCACATCCATCGCAGTCATAGCGACAGTAGCATCGTCAGCATTCTCCTCCGCCAAGAACTGCGCCAGCGGAGGAACAGCCTTCACCGCTGCCTTCAGGTCGCGGCGACGAATCGCATCCACCGCAGAAGCCAGGGCGGTCGCATCCTTAGGACGCTGAGCCGGGTCCTTAGCCAGCAAGCACATAATCAGCGCGCGAGTAGCAGCCGGAATAGTTTCCGGAAGCGGCGGCGGCGGATCATTCACCTGAGCCAAAGCAATCGCAATCTGCGACTCACCCGTAAACGGACGACGACCCACCAGGCACTCATAACCAATGATGCCCAACGAGTACATATCCGAAGACGCGGTAGCCGCCTGACCGGTTGCCTGCTCCGGCGCCAAATACTGGGCGGTACCCATCACCTGGCCGGTAGCCGTCAACGGCACCTGATTAGCCAAACGAGCAATACCGAAATCAGTCACCTTCACGCGATCATCCGGGGTGATGATAAGGTTACCCGGCTTCACGTCACGATGCACCAGACCCTGCGAATGAGCCGCAGCCAACGCGCGAGCAGTCTGAGCAATGAAGTTCAGAACACGGTCCGGAGGCAGGGTAGTCTCGTGCTCAATGATGCTAGAGAGCGGGTTACCCGGCACCAGCTCCATGACCAGGTACGCCGAGTTGTCCTCCTCGCCGTAGTCGAAAACATTTGCTACGCCGGGGTGGTTCAACAGCGCCGTATTACGGGCTTCAGCGCGGAAACGCTCCAAGAAGCCCGGGTCACCGGTGTACTCCTCCTTGAGGATCTTGACCGCAACGATGCGCCCAAGCACCTTGTCGCGAGCTTTCCACACCTCGCCCATACCGCCAATCGCGATACGTTCGGTCAGGGTGTAGCGCCCGCCCAAAGTGATATCAGCCGCAGGCCTCACTTGTTCAACACCGCCTCAAAGAGTTGCTTACTAGTACTGGTTGCCAACTGGGCACCGGTCGCCACATCAATATCCTCATAAACCACAGCAATCGCAATCTGAGGATCATCAGCCGGCGCGAAACCGGTAAACCAAGAATTATTCAAACCTGCCGTGGTCTCCGCGGTACCGGTCTTACCCGCCACCTTCACACCGGGGACACCAGCATTGCGTGCAATACCATTATCAACCGAATTGACCATCCACTGCTTGACCTGGTTAGCAATTTCAGGACTAGTGGACGTACGCAGCTTCTCAGGAGAGAACTCCTGCAAAGTGCTCAGGTTGCTGGTCTTCACCGAACGAATCAGGTTCGGCTTCATCTGCACACCGCCATTCGCAATCGCCGCAGACGTCATAGCCACCTGCAGCGGAGTGGTCTTCACGTCATACTGACCAATCGCCGACTGAGCCAACTGGCTCTGCGTCAGATTCGACGGGAAAGAAGACTTAGAAACCGTCAACGGAATCTTCAAATCCTGGCCGTAACCAAAATTCTCAGCGGTCTTCGCGATACGCTCCTGACCCAAATCCATCGCAATCTGCGCAAAAGGCGTATTGCAGGACTGCGCCAAAGCCCACTCAATCGTCGCCTGAGTGCGGGTTCCACACTGACCACCGGTATAGTTCGGCAGGCTAATGTTCGTGCCCGGCAGCGGCAGCTGAGCGGGGTTCGGAATGACCGAAGATGCGTTGTACTTGCCGGACTCCAGCGCCGCCACCGCATCAATAATCTTGAAGGTCGAACCCGGCGAATAAGTATTACCGGCAATCGCACGGTTAAACAGGGGGCTGTCCTCATCAGAAGTCAGCGCCTGGTAATTCGCCAAAACCGAAGAGCTCGTATGAGCCGACAGAAGATTCGGATCATAGGACGGCGAAGAAGCCATCGCCAGAATCTCACCGGTCTTCGGGTTCATCGCCACCACAGCACCCTTACGGCCCTGTAGCGCGTTGTAGGCAATATCCTGAAGCTTCGAATTAATCGTCAGCTCCACGCTAGCGCCCTGCGCGGAAGAACCACTGAACAGCTGCGCCACACGATCGTAGAACTGGCTATCACTCGTGCCGGCAAGCTCCTTATCCATAGCAGCTTCCAAGCCGGTCGCGCCATAAATCGTGGAGAAGTAACCCGTCAGAGCCGCATACTTGAGCGGGTGGTTATACACACGCTGGTAGTTGTACTCATCATCGGACTTCACCGACGAAGCAATCTCCGTACCGTCAACCACAATCGAACCACGTGCCGAACCGTAATTGTCGTAGAGCGCTCGAGAATTCCACTGATTATTCATCAGCGTCTTCGAATCGAAGAACTGAATATAGCTGAGGGTACCCATCAGCAGGACAAACACGCACGCGGCAGACATCCACATGCGGCGAATAGCCCTATCCATTCTTCTCACCTCCAGAATCCTTAGCCGTAATGCGCGCCAGAACGCTAGTAGCACCCTCCGGCTCGTAGCTAGTGTCCGCATGGTCAATACCCTGCGGAGCATCATAACCAGCCACCAGGTGAGGTGCGCGGGCACTATGAGAAATAGACAACCACAGCGCCACAATAATCCAGTTAGCCACCAATGAGGAGCCACCGGCAGACATGAAAGGAGTCGTCAGACCAGTCAGCGGAATCAAACGAGTCACGCCGCCAATCACCACGAACAGCTGCAGAACCATCACCGTAGACAGGCCGGCAGCCAGCAGCTTGCCGAAACCATCACGAGTACCCAACGCCGCACGGTAACCGCGCGAAACCAGGAGCATGAACATCATCAGGATGGCACCCAGACCCACCAGGCCCAGCTCCTCACCCAACGAGGAAATGATCATATCCGAATTAGCGTACGGGACGAGGTTCGCGCGGCCCTGACCCCAACCGCGGCCAAAAAGACCGCCGTAAGCCAGACCAAAAACGCCCTGCAGAATCTGACCCGAACCACCAGGAGACGCCTGGTACACCTCCGGATCAAAAGCATGCACCCACGCATAAATACGGGCATGCACGTGTGAGACATAGTGGTACGCGAAATAGCCCCCCACAGCCATACCGATACCTGCAACCACCAGCCACGAAATACGACCGGTCGACAGGTACAGCATCGCCATGAACAGACCAAAGAACATGATTGCCGAACCAAGGTCCTTCTGGAACACCAGAACACCCAGGCTCACAATCCACGCCAAAAACACCGGCGCCAAATCACGCAGACGCGGCAGATTGATAGGACCGATGCGGCGGCCAGCCACCAGAATCAAGTCACGGTGCGTCGCCAAATAGCCGGCGAAGAAAATCGCCAAAGTAATCTTCGCGACCTCACCCGGCTGGAACGTGCGGTTACCGATATGAATCCAAATACGAGCACCGTTGAGCTCCATACCCAGACCCGGAACCAGCGGCATGATGAGCAGAATCATCGACAGCACCAGGGAGGTGTACGTGACCTTACGCAGCAGACGGTAATCCCTGAGCACGAACACAATAATCGCGCACAGCACCATAGACACGCCGGTCCACATCAGCTGACCATCACCCACCGGAGCCGCAATCTGCGGATCCAAACGATAAATCATGGTCAAACCAATACCGTTCAGAGCCACCACCAGCGGCAGAATAAACGGATCAGCGTAACGGGCGCGGAACTGCATGACCAAGTGAATCAGAAGAGCACCGGCACCCAGCACCACCGTGCACGGCAGCCACTGGCTCTTCGACGTATCAAAAGCGTGCTCCGGATCAATCAGGTACATACCGAAGGAGCTGATACCCACCGCCAAAACCAGCAGGAAAAGCTCCGTAAAACGGCGTGCACGAGGCGCATCCGACTCACGACGGAACGAGAACTTAGCCATTGTTCTCCCCACCCTCTGCCGCAGGTGCGGAAGCCTGTTCAGAAGCCTGCTCAGGCGCTACAGGAGTCGCGGAAGCCGGATCGGTGCTCGGAACTGCAGAAGCAGACGGCGATACAGACGCAGAGGCGGAAGCCGAAGCAGCAGCCTGCTCAGCCTTCTCACGCGTCTGATCCGCCTGAGTCTTCAAACGAGTCACAATCTGATGCGCATCATCCAGGTCCTTCGCCGTAATCGCATTACGCAGCAGGGAACGAGTATGATCATTCAGCTCACTCGTCTGAATATCAGTATTCTCCACCACGTGAGAAAGGCGAATCGGACCCAACGCATGCGGAATACCGTTGTACACCGCAACCGTGCCGTCACTCTCACCCACATAGTAGCTACGCTCCACATAGCGCAGACCGGTCCACGCAACCAGCGTCAAAACAGCGGCAATCAGCAAAGTAACGAACAGGCGAATCGACCACGACCGCGGACGCGAACGCTCCGCAGCATCCTCAGCAATCAGCTCCTCCAACTCAGCCGGCAGAGCCGCCTCATCAGACTCAACCTTCAAAGGCACACGCTGAGCCACCGTCGCACGGTGCTCCAGGGTACGAGAAGTAACCGCCGGAATCATGCCGGTCTCAGTAGCCACCGAAGCGGCACCAACCAGCTGATGCGGGCGGGAACCCAACTCACTACGCAAAATCGCAGCGTTCGTAAGAGCCGCATCCACGGCGTTATCGTACGTACCGATATGGTGACGCACCGCCCCAGAACCGCTATGCAACAGCGTTCCAGAGAAGTCACGAGCACGACGGAAACGGCGCAACGACCGACGAGACTCCTCAGAGTCCTCATCATGGTGCGCACCCAAAAGAGCCTCAGCAGCCTCAGCCGTGGCAGCAACCTCGGGAAGCTTCTGAGTATTCGTGCTGACTTCCTGCTCCGCCACAATCGAATCAGGCAGAGCAGACTCAGGCAGGCTCGAAGGACCCACCGGCTCATCCACCGGCAGAACCTCACGGTTAATCACCTGTAGGGACACAACCGTCACGTTATCCGGCGCGCCACGCTCCAACGTCATCGCAATCAGAGTGTCAGCAATCTCAGACAGGTCATCGGTAGAACGCATCACCTGCTCAATCTCCGCCAGGGACACCACAGCATCCAAACCGTCCGAAGAGAGCACCCAGCGCTCGCCGGGAACAGCGTCCAGAGTCTTCAACTCCAGCTCAGGGGAGGCGTCAACATCACCCAGAACACGCATAATCACGTTCTTATGCGGGTGGTTCTCCGCCTCCTGCGGGGTAATACGACCCTCATTGAGCAGACGCTGCACAAACGTATGGTCAGTAGAAATCTGCTCAAACTCGCCATCAGCGCCCGGACGCAGACGATACGCACGCGAATCACCAATATGGGCGAACTCAATGCAATCACCATCAATCAGCAGGGCAGTACAGGTCGTACCCATACCCGCCAGCTGAGGGTCATTGGCAGCCAGCTCATTAATAATCAGGTTCGCGCTCTGAATCTCATCAGCCAGATAAACGCTACCGGTACCATCCTCAAAGTCGGGGTGGTCAAGCGGAGTCAAATTCAAAACCGTCGTAGCCGACGCGACATCGCCGCCCACGTGACCGCCCATGCCGTCAGCAACGACAGCAAGGAAACGACCACCGTAGCCGGAGTCATCATTCTTCGAGCGTTTCAGACCCGTATCAGAGCGGGCCTCAAAACGAAAAGCAATCTTCATACACTAGCCCCTCAACTGCATGGTGGTACCGCCAACGCGGAAATCATCACCGGGCTCAATCGGGGTCGCACGAGTCAGACGCTCGCCATTGACGAACGTACCATTAGTAGAATTCAAATCCTCAAGGAACCAACGGGAACCCTGAGGGAACAGACGCGCATGGCGGCCCGAGGCGTAATCATCCTGCAAAGACACCTCAATGTCATTAGCACGACCAATAGTAATCGGGTGATCACCCAGCTGCATCATCGCGCCAGCCTGAGCGCCGGCAGTAATCACAAGCTGCGAAGGGCGAGCCGGCGGAGGCGCAATATGGGTAGCCTCCGGAACAGCATCAACCGGCGCCGCACGATAGTTCTTACCCAAACCAAGGTCACGGCGAGCAGCCGAAACCACCAGGAAAACAAAGAACCAGATGAGCGCCAGAAAAGCGTAACGAAGGATAGTAACAGTCAGTTCGGACGCCATTAACGGGCACCTCCGGTCGAACTATGGAAAATGATGCGGGTATTACCCATGCGAAGCAACGAACCGTTCGCCAGCACCACGGGCGCACGCAAAGGCACCCCATTAATCAGCGTGCCATTAGTAGAACCCATATCGGAGGCGACCACGGCACCACCCTGCATCGAAAGCTGCAGGTGACGGCGAGAAACGCCCTTATCATCCAGACGAAAATCAGCATCAGAACCGCGGCCCAACACAAACGGCAGACGATCCACCGGGTGCATGCGACCCTCAATCTCCAAGAAGAAACGGGGAGCACCCGCCGCAGGGGACGGTACGGGCATGTTCAAGCGAGGTGCCGGAGCCTGCGGCTGTGCAGGCTGCGCGGGTTGAGCGGGCTGAGTCGGCTGAGCAGCTGGCTTCGTAATGCGGGTCGGCAAAGAAGACTCACGCGGCGGACGCACCGGCGCATAGTTAGTGGCACCGCGCAGAGACGACGGGGACGCCGGAGCCTCCGGCACAGAGAACGGCTCGAAGGTCGCAACAACCTCAAACTCGCCCTCAGAGAGAGAATCAAGAACGTTGAACGTCACGCGAACCGCACCAATCAGGGTGTAACCCTGCGCGCGGGCGTGCGAAATCGCCAAATCGCACAGCTCAACAGCGAACGGGTTGCCCCACTCGCGTACGCGAGGGAAATCAACCGGTGCGAAACGGAGAGTATAGACATTAGGAGCCATGGTGCGGCCGCTGCCGTCCACATAGGACTCGTCATCCATCATGATGCGGACGCGGTTAGCAACATCCGCCTTCGCAAAGGTGCCGAAGCCCTTGGAAAGGCCGACAGTGCGACCGATGCCTTGCTCCAGCTTGCCCAGCTTGTCGAAAAACTTCATGCCGCCTCCTTCTCAACGACCATTCCGAGCAACAGACCGCGCAAACGGTCTTTATCCGAAAGGCTCAGTTTAACGAGCGTGTCTGTGCGTTAGCTGTGTGCCCTGTGAATGAACACACCCGATTCTATTTTAGGTGATGCACTAGCCATCGCTCTGGAACCCCGTCATTTAGCGGGGAATTGGTTATGGATATGAAAAAATCCCCGGTTCTTTCGAACCGGGGATCGTTGGTGCGCGAGGGGGGAGTTGAACCCCCACGCCCTCACGGGCACACGGACCTGAACCGTGCGCGTCTGCCTATTCCGCCACTCGCGCATGTGTCTTACGGTGTATCACCGCAGGCAACACATAAAACTATACGGACTGCATGCGGTGCTGTCCAATTGAGAGAGTGTGACCTTCGTTACTTGCCTTGTTGTTTGCTTTGTTACTTGGAGGTGGTGAAGGGTTTAGAAAGAGCCTCCGAGACATTATGAGGCACTATCGGACACTCCGCCGGCAGTAGCCGCATCGGAAGCAATCGCACTGGACCCGGCCGCAGAACCCCGCGCCGTACGCTCGTGTTCAGCACGTTCCCGGTCAATACGTTCCAAACGTGCACGCAACAACCACGTCACCGGACCCACATACGGCAGGCACAACACCAGCAGAAGCCACTTCAACTTCTGCACCTCAGAAAAATACGGATTCCGGTGAATTGTCACCAAGCACAGTAGCGCCAACGCAATACCAGCCAGAAATACGCCCGTGACCACCAGCTCCAGTACAGCATTCCAATTCATGAGCCCTCCTAATATCCTCCCTAAGCATACAGACCCCGCAAGAACATACAGGCTGCAGGAACCCCCTCACAGACGCCTCAGGTACATAAAAGGGCCCGCCCCGCACACAGCAGGACGGACCCTCCACAAAAGCCTATACAAGGCTCACAAACTAGCGGCTAACCTTCTTCGCCTTCTTTGCAGCACGACGCTCAGCAGTCTTCGCATCATACTCAGCCCAGAACTCACGGGTGGTCACCGCATCGGTACCATCCCACGCCGCAAGGTTCTTCAACTCAGGCATATCCGAAGCCTTGAAAATCGGCTCCAAACCAGCCTTACGCTGAGCCTCATAGTTCTTCAACACCGCAACAACCTGCGGAGTCATCAACAGAACCGCCGTCAAGTTCACAATCACCATGCCGGCATTCAGCATATCCGCGGTAGTCCACACCAGGTCCAGCGAAGAAATCGCGCCGAAGAACACGAACACCAGAACCAGTGCACGGAAAATATTCATCGGCAGCTTACGTTCAGTCACGAAACGCATGTTCGACTCGCCGTAGTAGTAGTTACCAATCACAGTCGAGAACGCAAACATGAAAATAGCGATAGTCAGGAAGTGAACCGCCCAGTCGCCCAGCTGCATAGCCAGTGCCGACTGAGTCAGCGACGCACCGCGCGAACGATCACCATAGGTCGGGTTCGACAGCAGAACAATAAACGCGGTCACAGTACACGCCATCATCGTGTCAAAGTAAACACCCAGAGTCTGCACGTAACCCTGCTTAGCCGGGTGAGAAATAGTAGCGGTCGCGCCAGCGTTCGGAGCAGTACCCATACCCGCCTCGTTAGTCAGCAGGCCACGCTTCATACCCCAAATCACGGCACCCATCGCGCCACCGGTCACAAACTCCTTAATGCCAAAAGCGCCCTGGAAAATCATCAGCAGCATATTCGGAACCTCGGTAATGTTCAGCAGAACAACCAGCAGACCCAACAGTAGATACAGCACCGCCATAATCGGAACCAGCCACTCAGTCACCGAAGAAATCGCGCGAATACCACCGAAAATAATAGCCGCAGTCAGCGCCACCATAATCAGACCAATAGTGATGCGGAAGCCCATCGAGTTAGTACCCGAAACATCAATGCTGAGCGAGTTCGCCGCAGCATCCACCACAGCATTCGTCTGAACCGCCACAAACACAAACGCATAAGTGACCACAATGAACGCCACGAAGATGTAACCCATCCACGGAGCATTCAGGCCGCGCTTCATGTAGTACGCCGGACCACCAATATAGGAATCCTTACCGCGCTCCTTATACAGCTGACCCAGAAGGGACTCCGCAAAAGCAGAAGCCGCACCAACAGCAGCAATAACCCACATCCAGAACACAGCACCCGGGCCGCCCATAGCAATAGCCAAAGCAACACCCGCAACAGTACCGGTACCCACACGAGAAGCCGCCGAAACAGTAAACGCACGGAACGAAGAAATGCTCTTCTTACCGTCAGCCTCACGAGCAACCGGGTCACCCAGGACACGAATCATTTCCTTAATGGAACGCCACTGCACACCGCGAGTACGGATCGTAATGTACAGACCAGCCGCAATCAGAGCGTAGTAGAGGAAATTACTCCACATCCAGTTCTGCACGGCATCCACGGAGGAAGTCAGCCCTGCAGTATGCGTATTAATGTCCCCGATGATATTCAAAAGAAAATCCACTCGGTACTCCAATCTTGAAAGCAAAAAGCCCGCACGCTCAAACCCGGAAGACGGACGAGGTGGGGGCTACATTGCTGGGTGATGCGGACTCATGCCGCGTAACGGAGGGGTATATGCTCCGTATAATTAGTCACCCCATTGTGTCGGGTGTAACCCCCGCTAGGCAACTTAAAAAGGGGCGCAACGCAAAATGTAACGAATACTTAATATATGCACAGAGTAAATATAGGATCCCGTAGGGGTTTCACAATACGCGCGGGGTGGGTGGGAAAAGCCCGGCACAAGGCACAAAACCTCGCACCGGGCATAGCGAATAGCGGGGGTATCGGGTTGGGTTATGAACGCTCAGGCTTCACAAACGGGAACGACAACACCCCACGAATCTGCGTCTGAGCCAACAGCATCACCAAACGATCCACACCCAGACCCAAACCACCCGTCGGCGGCATACCCGTCTCCAAGGCGTACAGGAAATCCTCATCCACCTCCATCGCCTCCAGGTCACCCGAAGCCGCCTTCAACGACTGCTCCGTCAGACGCTCACGCTGCACCAGCGGATCCGCCAACTCAGAATACGCACAGCCCATCTCCATGCCGTTAATCACCAAATCCCAACGCTCCGCCAAACCCGGAACACTACGATGCGGCGCCGCAAGCGGACTCGTCTCCGCAGGGAAATCCGTATAGAACGTCGGCTCCACCGTATGCGCCTCAACCAGCTCACCATACAGCTCCTCAACGATGGCCCCCGGACCCATACCCTCATGAACACGCACACCGTGCTGCTGCGCCAGAGCCAGCAGCTCCTCAAAATCCGTCTGCACATCCACGCGGCGACCCAGCGCCTCCGACAGAGCATCACACACCGACACCACACGCCACGGACCCGACACATCAGACACCGTGCGCTCACTCGACGCCTTATGACCCAGCGGCAAAGACACCGAACCAAACACCGCCTGCGCGGCATCCTTAATCAGGCGCTCCGTCAACTCTCGCATCTGCACATAATCCGCATACGGACGATACGCCTCAAGCACCGTAAACTCCGGATTGTGGGTCGCATCAGCACCCTCATTACGGAAATCACGACCCAGCTCATACACCGGACCGCTACCGCCCACCACCAGACGCTTCAGGTACAGCTCCGGCGCAATACGCAGCGTCAAATCCTCACCATAGGCGTTGATATACGTGCGGAACGGACGCGCGCTCGCGCCACCGTGCACCGTATGCAGAATCGGGGTCTCCACCTCAAGGAAACCCTCCGCATCCAGTCGGGCACGCAACGCCTTAATCACCGCGGTGCGCAGACGCAGATTCTGCATCTGATCCGGATGCACCAATAGGTCCGTGGAACGGCGACGCAGACGCGCCTCCGGGTCGGTAAAGGAGTCGAAGGGGATGGGGTGCAGACTCTTCGACGCCATGTGCCAGGTGGAGGCAATCAGTGATGGGGTGCCGTTACGGCTCGCCCCGTAGCTGCCCTGCACGGTGATGATGTCGCCGGTATCCAGGTTGCGGGAGGCGAGGTTCAGCAGGCGTTCACCCACCAGGCCGCGCTCCATGACGACCTGCAGGGTTTTGCCGCCTTCAATAAGGGTCACAAAGAGAACTCCACCGTGGTTGCGAAGCGTGCGAATACGGCCCGAAACCATGAATTCCGAATCTGGAATATTTTCAGAAGAGAATATACGCAGAGCATCCTTGACACCCAGCACGGAAGCACCATTACTGCCCTTCTCACCACCCAGCGGATACGGCTCCATACCCGCCGCACGCAGCGCCTCCAGATGGCGCAGACGATGCTGAGTCTGATCGCTACGCGACACCTCAGGAAGCTCTTCCACAGCAGCAAGCTGCATCCGGTGAAGAGCCGCCAACTCATCAGCAGAAAGACACTGCTCCTGGTCCTGCAAACGGCGCGCCGACAGATTCGGCAAGAAACCCTCCGCCATGCCCGCAGCAAACACAACATTCGCCATCGCCAACGTCGGTTCCGTCGCCAAAAAACGAGGAACCCACAGTGGGGCAAACTTCAGATTGAAACGATATAGACGGCGCAATTGCAGAAAACGATCTAGCACACCCAAAGAGCGGGAAGCGAAACGGTTCCACGCCGACGCACCCACCTGATCGGCAGCCTCAAAAATATGGCCAAACATCGCAAAATTCAGCGACACACGACGCACACCCAGCGCCGCCGCCTGCTCCATGAGTGACGCCACCATAAACTCCACCACGCCATTAGGCGCCTCGGGGGAGCGGCGCATAACATCCAACGACAGGCCGGTGGGGCCCCACGGGACGAACGATAGCAGAGCCACCATCCGACCTGCCTTATCATGAGCCGACACCAGAACAGACGAAGAATCCGCCGGATCATTCACACGATTCAGAGCCATCGAAAAACCGCGCTCCACACGCCCATGACGCCACGCCGAAATATTCTCCGCAACCTGCTGACGCTGCTGCTCATCCAACTCCGCAAAACGGCGCATCTGCACCGTGTACCCGCCGCGACGCACACGCTGAACCGCCTGACGCACCGGCAGCATCGACGTGTCATTGAGCGTGAAACGGTCCGCCTCAAGAACCGCCTCCTCACCCATCTGAATAATCGACAGACCCGCACGGTTATAGGCGCGAGCACCCGCCTCACTCACGCTCAGAGCCGCAGGAACCCAACCGTAACTACGCGCCTGCAGCATCCACTGCTCAATCGCGGCATCCCACGAATCAGGGTCACCCACCGGGTCGCTCGACGCCAAACACACCGAACCCACCGAGCGGTACGTAATCGCCGCCCTCTGGTCGGGAGAGAAAATAACCTGCTTATCGCGGCGCGTCGCAAAATAGGAGAGCGAATCATTGGCACCGTACTGCTGCAGCAGGGCGCGAATCTTCAGCTCCTTCTCACCGGTCCACGCATCCGGGGCACGGTAACCGCGCGCCAACAGGTACAGCGCCGCAACCAGCGAGGCACCGTAACCAAACGAAGCCAAGAAAGCCACCACATCAGCAGCCCAAACACCGGGATGCGTACGCTCAATACCCATGCCGTGCATGAGCAGCTCCCACGGGGTGATGGAACGCAACGGCTCCCACACACCGATCCGGCAGAGATACCAGAGCACCACAGTGGTCAGCAGAATACCGCCAGCCGCCGTAGCAGCCGCACCCACCCACGAGAGGCGACCAATGCGTGCCGGGAACGCCGACCGAATCGAGAAAAGGAAAGGCACCAGTGCGCACGCAAACACAATGGAGAGCGTATCGACCGTCGAGGAGAAAATACGGTCCTTAGGCATGATTCCCGCGGGGAACGCCAGCGTGAAAGCGCTATGGGTCGCGATCAGTGCGCCAAGCACCTGAAAAACGATGGCCGCAATGAGGGCGGCACGCTTACGCACAATCAGCCCGGACACCATCACAATCAACGTAATAGCACTGGGCAGAGTATGCGTGGAAGGGATATTCAGCAGGTCCGCAATGACTTCCCACCAGGTGAAGCCACGGCCGTGCCGCAGAGGAGAGATAATCCACGCAAACGTGGTCAGAAGCGCGGCAAAAGAATACACCCCGATGACCACGCGTGCTGATGTCTCTGCATACCTAGAGGGAGGCGCAGACGCCTGCCCTGCTCGTGCTGTACGGCGACGTGAGGTAGTGCGGTGAGACATCATTATTAGCGAGGAATCGGGGTGTAGAGAAGGTATTGGACCTAAAGAATCTGGCTAGGCTTCAGCCTTCGGGTCACGGTAGGTGTCTTCAAAGACGTCGGGGATGCCGTTGTCGTCAGCATCCACGCTTTCCTTCTCAGCCAGGGCACGGTAGTGCTTGTTTCGGCGAGACAGGATAGCCGCACCCACAATGGCGGCCAGAACAGAGCCGACGAGAATCGCAATCTTTGCGTCCTCGGTGTGCGCCGAGCCGTGCGGGAAGGACAGCTCAGCCACCAGCAGGGACACGGTGAAACCGATACCACTGGTTGCAGCCAGACCGACCACGTCAATCCAGGCGACGTCCGGGTCGAGGTTAGCGTTCTTGAAGCGGGTGACGAGCCAGGTGGTACCGAAAATACCGATGGTCTTACCGGCAACCAGTGCAACCATAATGCCGACCGCCACGGAGTCGGTGAGGGCGCGTCCGAGGCCTTCAAAACCGCCCACAGCCACACCCGCGCTGAAGAACGCGAAGATGGGCACGCAGATGCCGGTAGAGAGAGGGCGGAAGCGGTGCTCCAGCACCTCCGCAAGACCGTGTTCAGCCTGCGCCGCCTCAGAGCGAGCGGACATCTTCACGGGCACCAGGAAGCCCAGAACCACACCAGAAATGGTCGCGTGAATACCGGACTCAAGGAAGAGTGCCCAGGTGATAATGCCCAGGGGCAGCAACAGAATCCATGCGGCGAGAGGCTTCAGGTGCAGCATGGTCTCACCGCGGTAGGCGATGAACGCGAAAAGGGCGAGAGGAATCAGCGCGAAGAGCAGGTACTCGCCGTGGAAGTTATTGGTGTAGAAAATCGCGATAATGCAGATTGCAATCAGGTCGTCGACCACAGCCAGGGTCAGCAGGAAGACACGCATCGCCGAGGGGAGGAAAGTGCCCACAGCGGCGAGAACAGACACCGCAAACGCAATATCGGTTGCGGTGGGGATAGCCCAGCCGTGCAGAGCGGTGGGGCTGGTGAAGTTCACAGCCGTGTAGATAATTGCGGGCACCGCAACGCCGCCGAAAGCAGCCGCAATCGGCACAATAGCGGTGGACGGCGACTTGAGGTCACCGATCACGAATTCTTTCTTCAGCTCCAGACCGGTGAGGAAGAAGAAAACGACGAGCAGACCGTCTGCCGCCCAGGTACCGATGCTCATCTGCAGGTGGTTGAAGCCGGGGATGACCGGGCCAACAACGGTGTCTCGCAGACCAAAGTAGAGGGTGGATGCGGGGGTGTTGGCGAGTACTACTGCCAGCACCGTCGCAATCAACAGCACGGTACCGCCGACGGATTCTGCACGCAGAATATCGGCTACGCGGCGTGAGTTGCTATATGAGCCGCGGCTGAGGGTATCTGGATTGGTGTGAGTCATTCTCTCCTCTTTCTGCCGCGATATTATGCGGCATCTAAGGCTTTTAAGTTTACTCCGCACTGTATGAGTATTCGAGTACCCGCTGGCGACTTTTAGCTCATGGACGGTGCACCGCGGTGTGTTTTTATGGCGTATATGCATAAACGTTCCGCCCTCCCCACGCTGTGTGGGAAGGGCGGAACGTTTAATATTTCTGCAGGTATTCTGCGTGTTCGACTAGTGCCCTAGTCGCGTGAATGCGAGATTATGCGCCTGCGATAGCGGGTGCGCCGGACTCCTGGCCGTGGTCGTGTGCCAGCTCGCGTGCAACGTAGTTCTCCAGGTCGAAGAGGTTGCCGTTTGCGCGCTTTACGACGGTCACCAGGGTCTCCATGGTTGCAACTTCCTCAACCTGCTCCTTCAGGAACCAGAGGATGAACTGCTCGCCCAGTGCGTAGTTCTCAGCGCGTGCTGCGGAGAACAGCGCCTCGATCTGACCGGTGACGGCCTTCTCCTGTGCCAGGGACATGTCAACGATTTCCTGAACGTTCTCGAAGTCGTTCTTGACGGCGGGAACGGAGGGGATCTCGACCTTGTGGCCGCGATCCAGCTTGTACTGAACCATCATGAGTGCGTGCTCGCGCTCTTCGAGGGACTGGCGGTAGAAGAACTTAGCCAGCTGGGGCAGGTCCTCACCGTCAAGCCAGATAGCCATGGACAGGTACTGGTGGGATGCAGCGAACTCGTGGCCGATCTGCTCGTTCAGAAGGTCGTAGAAAGACTTAGACATATGGTTTCTCCTTATATGGTGGTTGCTTTTGTGTGTGCGCCGGATGGCGCGGTGCAACCTGTTGGTATTTATCGTAAGGGGTGGGGTGCGTCCTGTACAGAGAGAAAAGGCTAATCGGTGAGGCAGATGAGGTATCCCTGACATATTGTCACCACAACCCTTAGTGTGGATGTCCTGAATACTTTCTTTGGATTGAGTGGTATTGGGTGTGTTTCCTTGAGATTTCGCGGTTTAAACGAGGTAGTAGACACCTAAATCTCCCACGCATTTACACGATGCGGCGGTACTCGGCAGCATGTCATCCGGTGTCTCAAGACGGTACGTGATACTGCAAAAATTTTTTAAAATTCTTCGCAGGTGGCGGTAGCTGGGGCTACTGGAGGCAGTTTTGGGGTTCACGTATGCCGTAGCGCTCGCGGCCGCAAGAGGCTGTTTAAAGAAAGTCTATTAAAGAGATAAGGCACGTTTCCGGTGGGGAATGTGCCTTATCTCTGATTCTCTCAACTCTCACCAAGGGTGGAGGAGGTTATGGTGCGGGGTATTCTCCGCGCTGGAGTGCATCAATGGAGATGACGTTTGAGGGGGTGTTGCCCAGGACTGCCTCGCCGATTTCTGCGAGGTGCTCAATCTGTTCGGTCGTGAGGTGGTCGAAAATCTGGCGGCGTACTTCGTTCACGTGGCCGGGTGCGACCTCCTGCACCTTCTGCTCGCCTGCGGGGAGCAGGTGGCAGATGCTGACTCGGCGGTCTTCGGCGCTGAGGGAACGGCGGACGTATCCACCCTTCTCAAGGCGTGCCACGACGCGGGAGAGACGCGCAGGTAGGGTGTTGGTGGTAATTGCCAGCTCGGTCATGGTGAGGGAATGATCCTTAGATTCGGAGAGCATTGCGAGCACCATGTACTCAACGAAGCTAATGCCGGCTTCGGTCTGCAGCTGGTTTTCCAGCTTGCGGGTGAGGCTGAAAATGATGGAGCTGATAAAGAGCCAGCCTTCTCGCTCCTGCGGGGAAAGCCACTGGATGGATTCGCTGTGTGCGGTATTGTCAGACCGCTGCGCAGGCGTGGTTGGTGTGGACACGGGATTGGTTCCTCTTTTATCGGATATGGAGCTCCCTTTTTAAGGGGAGATGCGGTGTGTTGGCACCCATTGTAGCGAAAGGTCTGACTAGGTAACTCAAAATTGGTACGGTCAAGTAATGCTTGACACTTTGGTGCTAATTTTTTGAGGGGTGCTAGGGGTGTCTTTTTGCACGCAGTGACTGCAAATACCGGGGGTATGCAAGTGACATGCGACATATTTAAAAAGATTTCTGGTACAAGTATAGACGAGACCGTACCAAGAAGCACCTCCGTGCATAATGCTAACTTCCGCGGAATATCAAGGTTTTTTGGGTGGCGGAAGAAAATTCTTGGGCTGGCAAAGAGTGTTCCGAGGTCGAAAAATAACGAAACGATAACAAAAATTTTAAAAAAATCTCGGTTTTAGCTTTGCAACCGTAATGAAACCGTGTACACTAATTACATAACGGGGTCGAAGGAAGCCTCCGAGGCGAGACCGGAAGCTCGCTTCGATAGGTTCGACTCTCTATTTATCGGTGATTGTCGTCGGTGTACGAGTAACTCGTATTTCTACCGACGGATGTGCGGTGCGGGTGCAGTTCGTGGTTGGGCTGCATTCCGTACCGTATCTTTTTAACTCAAATTTCTATCAACTCACTCTAAGAGCATCCAATGATCGGGTGCTCTTTTTCTTTGCCCTCGTATCGGCGCCGGCGAGCCTTATACGAGCCGGGGGAGGGGTGTACAAGGAGGTGCAAACACCTGCGCTGTGTGATTACACGGTGCAGCTACGTGGCGGGGTTGCATGGCGAGACTGCACAGTGCGGTTGTACGGCGGGGCTGCACGGTGTGGTCGTGTTGCGTGGCGGTGCTGTGTGGCTGCGGGATTGGTGCGTCGTATTGTGCCGGGATCGTTATCCACAGGGGTTATCCACAGTGTGGAGAACTTACACGCATGTGATTCGGCGGAGCAGAATCAAGGCTCGCCACGGATGCAATTTAAGGGCTCTGCAGAAAAATTCTTGTAATTACAGGCTTTCACAGTCGTTAAAACCGAGGGTCAGTTCTTAAACAGAAGAGCTTTTCACCTTTAAATCCGCGGAACCCCAAAGTTTCCACACCTGTGGATAACCCTGTGCACTTAATCCACCGCCTCCGGCATAAAGGGGCGTGTAAGACCACTCGACACCCCTGCCAGCGTCAAAAATTTTGGCTAGTAGAAGGAAAAACACCCCGAATAAAGGCGAAAATTCTGCAGTTTATCCCCCGCACATCCCCAAAATCGGCTGTTATCCACAGCAGTTATCCACAGTGTGGAGAACTTACAGCACTGTTATTCACATGAGTGCATACCCTGTTATTTCAAGGCAGAAGAGGGTACCGAGCCTGAAAAGCCTGTTGATACACAGGGTTATCCACAGATGTAGGGAAAAGTTCCCGTCTAAAATCCACAAGCTCGCGCGGGTTGGCGCACACATGTGACGCTCCCCAATTCATGAAAAGTAAAGTAAACGCTACGCTGGTAATCTTTAATACAAGCCAAGTTTTCTAATGAAAGGCATCATCATGGCTGAAAAGTACACCCTCCCCGAGCTCCCCTACGACTACGCGGCGCTCGAGCCCCACATCTCCGCAAAGATCATGGAGCTGCACCACGACAAGCACCACGCAGCATACGTTGCAGGCGCTAACGCAGCTCTCGAGCAGCTCGAAGAGGCACGCGAGAACGGTGCATACGGCAACGTCTCCAAGCTCTCCAAGGATCTGGCATTCAACCTGGGTGGCCACACCAACCACTCCATCTTCTGGAACAACCTGTCCCCCGAGGGTGGCGACAAGCCCACCGGCGAGCTGGCAGCAGCAATCGACGAGTTCTTCGGCTCCTTCGACAAGTTCCGCGAGCACTTCACCAACGTTGCACTGACCATTCAGGGCTCCGGCTGGGCAATCCTCGCATGGGACACCGTTGGCAAGCGCCTCATCATCGAGCAGCTTTACGATCAGCAGGGCAACATCTCCGTTGCACTGATCCCCGTTCTGCAGCTGGATATGTGGGAGCACGCATTCTACCTGGACTACCAGAACGTCAAGGGCGACTACGTCAAGGCATTCTGGAACATTGTGAACTGGGCTGACGTTCAGGCTCGCTTCGAGCGCGCAGTGTCCCAGACCAAGGGCCTGGTCCTCTAATCTCAGGTTTCGTCAGCGCGGTGAAGTGGCCGCGGTGAGATAACCAAAACGGGTGCCCGGCGCCTCCATATTCGGAGGTGCCGGGCACCCGTTCGTTTAACGGCTTAATCGGGGTATACCCGTAGTTTTAAGCGTGATGATGTAACAACTGGGATGTGAAATTTACAAATATGGAGATTTCGAGTGACAAAATGTAACTCTTCGGCGGATTTTGTCACTCAAATTGTAACTATCCAGCGGATTTTGTCACTCAAAATGTAAAGTTCACACCGGAGCGCATACATGATTGCTATGTAACTTTGTCCCAGCCGGTGCTGGATGCTTATTTCCTGCCCCGGATATACGGGGAGCCCTAGAGTGCCAGCGTGCGGTCAATGTGGATGCGGTGGCAGAAATCCTCATCATGGCTCACCACAATGAGTGCGCCAGTATAGGCTTCGAGCGCCTGCACCAACCAATCCACTGAAGAAATATCGAGGTTGTTCGTCGGCTCATCCAGCATGAGTAGCTGCGGTACCGGATCAGCCAGAAGCACCTGCGCCACTGCGGCGCGGAAGCGCTCACCGCCGGAAAGGTCGCCGGTCTTGCGGTGCACGCTCTCGCGACGGAAAAGTAAACGTGCCAGCTGATCGCGCAGGCGTTGCTCGCTCACGCCGGGGTTAGCCCGCTGCACGCTCTGCAGAAGAGTCAGCTCCGGGTCGAGGGCGATGCGCTGCGGAATATACGCCCCCTCGATGCAATAGTCGACGCGGTAGGCGGGCTGCACGGGGGAGAGGTAGTCCGCATCGCCGGCGTGGGCGATAGCGTTCAAAAGGGTGGTCTTGCCGCTACCGTTCGCGCCGGTAATACGCAGATGCTCGGGGCCGCTGAGAATTAGGTGTTCAGGGCGCTCCGCCTGTGTTCCCTGCTGGCTCTCGTTATTCGCCTCAGCGGGTGAAAAATGCAGAGAATCAACCTTGGCAGGTTGCTGAACGGTAAATGTTTCACGTGAAACCTGGCTGGAATCAACCCTGCTCAGCTCCAGCACCTTACGTCCCGCGGGTAGGGGTTGCTGGCTCAGCTCGGCATAGATTTTCTCCTGGATGCGCACCTGATTCTGAGCGTTCTGATACGCCTCTTGAGACTGCTCCTGCTTGCCCACGCGCAGAACTCGAAGCTTCGCCGCCGCCTGCCGTGAGGCATCCTTGGCGAGGGCAAGAATCGTGTCCGGCTGATCATCCTTCCACACGCGGGACATGTTCTTCGAGATAATCTCCTGAGCCTGCACCCACTCACGATGTGCCGAACGCACCTCATTCTTCGCCTCGGTCACGCGCCGCTGAGCAGCCTGCTGTTCGGTATCCAACGCTTGCCGGTAGGTGCTGTAGTTGCCCTCGAAGAGGCGCAGATGAGCCAGTCCCTGACGGTCCGCGTGAAGCTCCGCAATCACGTTCACACGCTCCAGCAGGTCGCGGTCGTGACTAATAATCAGCGCCGGGCAGGGCAGTGCCTCCAGCGCGGTGAAGAGCTGAGCCTTCGCCACGGAGTCCAGGTTATTTGTTGGCTCATCCAACAGAATGAACTCGGGGTCAGAAACCATGAGCGAGGCAAGTGCCGCAATGACCGCCTCGCCACCGGAGAAGCTGCGCATATCGCGAGTAAAGAGAGCTCGGATAGCCTCCGGATTATCACGATTAACCAGGGTTGCCGGGGTAAACCCGTAGGTTGCCAAAGTAGCTAGGGTACGCTCCTCAACGTCCCAATTATCCCCGATGACCTCGTAGAGTTCGGGGGAGTACTCGCCGGATTCCACCGCCTGCAGGGCCTGTAGAGTCTCGGCAATCCCACAGAGCTCGGCAAGGGTCTGCTCCCGACCCAGGCCCAAATCCTGGGGTAGATACGCCATCTGCTCCGGGACCGCCAAAGAACCGGAATCCGGGGTTAAATAACCCAAAATCAACCTCATGAGGGTTGTTTTTCCGCAACCATTGTCGCCAATGAGTCCGGTCAGAGGTGCCGAAAATACTGCCGAAAGATCCGCAAAAAGCGGAGGTTGGGTCGGGTGCGCGTACGAAATATGGTCGAGTGTAATGTGGCGTGACATGGGCCGAGTTCCTTCGAGTAGGTGCTCGGATTCCGGTCAGTGCACATGAGGTGTGAAGGCATGAAGAAACCCGAGCGTAACGGTGGATGTACCTGTGCCCGGGTGCGTGCGTGCTGACAGAAATAGGCAGGATAAAGCGACTATAGAGCTGTGCCTATAAAGCTGCTGCGTGAGCGCACGAAAAAATTCTGTGAGGTCCGGGCTTATGCTCGGTGGGTCATTTCTTTGATGCCTCCTAGATTCCGAATACCGCCCCGGTCGCGCCTTGGGTGGCTTCGGTTCAACAATGCGTTCAGCTCTTTAGATGCCCCTACGGCGGGGCAGCGTCGGAAGAGAGCTGAGGACTCCAGCATAGGAACTGACTGGGCGCTGAGTCAAACACCTTCCCATGTGGGAGAAGATTCAGCGTGCTGATTCCCCGAATGGTTCCTTCCCGAGAGTTTTTGTTGAAAGGTTGAGTGTGCGGTCAATGCGGATGCGGTGGCAAAAATCCTCGTCGTGGCTCACGACGATGAGCGCGCCGGTATACGCATTGAGCGCCTGCACTAGCCAATCCACTGAAGAAATATCGAGGTTGTTCGTCGGTTCATCCAGCAAGAGCAACTGCGGTACCGGATCAGCCAGAAGCACCTGCGCCACTGCGGCGCGGAAGCGCTCACCGCCGGAAAGGTTGCCGGTCTTGCGGTGCACGCTCTCGCGACGGAAGAGCAGGCGCGCCAGCTGGTCACGCAGATGCTGTTCGCTCGCACCCGGATTCGCCCTCTGTACGGTTTCAAGGAGGGTGAGCTCCGGGTCGAGGATGATGCGCTGCGGCAGGTATGCGGTGTTCTCCAGGCGGTAGAGCACTTGGTATGCAGGCGGCACTGGGGAACGGTAATCAGGGTCATTCGCGTGCGCTATCGCATTGAGAAGCACAGTCTTGCCACTGCCGTTTGCTCCCGTGATGTGCAGGTGTTCGGGTCCGGTCAGGATAAGGACCTCGGGAAAATCTTGGATTTGAAGCAGATAATCAACTTTATATGGTTGTGTTTCACGTGAAACGGTGTTTTGGGTGTATGCATTCTTAAGGTCGGCGTTCTGCGGTGTAGACGCGCAAGAGTCGTTCTTCACCCGATGTAATTCCAGTACCTTCCGCCCCAATGGGAGTGCATCCTGAGCAAGTTCCAGATAGATATGCTCCTGCACGCGCAGGTTCTTTTGGGCTTCTCCAACTGCTGCACGTGCATCCGCCACCATGCTTTCGTGGGCTGTGTGAAGTTTCCCGGCAGAGCGCTCTGAACTGTTCTTATCCAGGCCCATAGCCATGCCAGGTTTCCGCTTTGACCGCTCAAATTCGCGACCTCGGCGAGTGTTGCGAGCGAGCTTAATCTGGTTCTCGGCGCGCTCACGCTCAGCCTTACGCGCCTCATTCTTCGCCTCGGTCATGCGACGCTGAGTTGCCTGCTGTTCGGTGTCCAGCGCCTGCCGGTAGGTGCTGTAGTTACCCTCAAAGAGGCGCAGATGAGCCAGTCCCTGACGGTCGGCGTGAAGCTCGGCAATCACGTGCACGCGCTCCAGTAGGTCGCGGTCGTGGCTGATGATGAGCGCCGGGCAGGGCAGCGCCTCCAGTGCGGTGAAGAGCTGCGCCTTCGCCGGGGAATCCAGGTTGTTTGTCGGCTCGTCGAGCAGAATGAACTCTGGGTCTGAACACAGAAGCGCGGTGAGTGCGGCTGTGACCGTCTGACCACCTGAAAAGGTGCTAAGGGGACGCATCAGAAGGTTGCGACGGGCCTGTGTATCGGTCGTAGTGAGGGCAGGACCAAAACCATGTTCGGCAAGGGCTACGAGGGTGCGTTCTTCAATATCCCAGGCGTCGCCTATGGTGTCGTAAAGGCTGGGGGAATATTCGCCCGATTCCAGCGCATCAAGCGCCTGCAGTATTTTTGTAATTCCAAAAATATCGGCAAGATGTTGATGCCCACTCAACCCTAAATCTTGCGGTAGGTACGCTATGTGCGGTGGGGTGCTGATTATGCCTTGACTAGGGTTTATGTCGCCAAGAATAAGTCTGAAGAGGGTAGTTTTTCCGGCGCCGTTATCGCCGATAAGCCCGGTGAGTGGCGCAGAAAATACCGCGGAAAGGTCTGTGAAAAGTGGGGGCTCACCCGGATGTGCATACGAAATATGGTCGAGTGTAATGTGACGTGACATGGGCCGAGTTCCTTCGAGTAGGTGCTCGGACTCCTGTCAGCGCACATGAAGGCATGAAGGCATGAAAAAACCCGAGCGTAACGGTGAATAAACCTATGCCCGGGTGTGTGCGCTGATGGAAATACGCAGGTAAAGATGCCTGCACACATAGTTGCGTGAGCGCACGAAAAAATTCTGTGAGGTCCGGGCTTATGCTCGGTGGGTCATTTCTTTGATGCCTCCTAGATTCCGAAGTACACCCCGGTCGCGCCTTGGGTGGCTTCGGTTCAACAATGCAATCAGCTCTGTAGGTTACCCCCGCGGCGGGGCAACACGGATAGAGAGCTGATGAATCCAGCATAGGAACTATGTGAGTGGCGGGTCAAGTACCCTCCTATAAAACCTTCTGATAAGCACTGATACTCCCTAGAGAGCACTAGAGGGCACTAGAGAACACAAAAAGAGAGGCGACACCATTCGGTGCCGCCCCTCCTTTTAGGCATTAAATCTGCGCGCGTAAAACGCGGCTCATGCCCGAAAATAAAAGCTATTACGCCTCGTGGCGCTCACGGTACATGCCCAGCGGGCCCGCATCCGCGTACGCCTGAGCGTCGTTGTAACGGTACAGGCGCGGCGGGCGGTGGCGGGTGCCCTCCACGCGGCGGCCGGTGTCAATAATCGACTTCGACGCCGCAATCTGGCGGCGGAAGTTCGCCGGATCCAGGGTGCGACCCAGAATCGCCTCGTACACCTCACGCAGCTGCGCCAGGGTGAACTCCTCACCCAAGAAAGAGTGCGCAATACGCGAGTACTCGACCTTGTTCTGCAGGCGGTAGAGTGCGTACTCAATGATTTCGTTGTGGTCGAAGGCCAGCTCGGGCAGCTCATCCACCGGGAACCAGCGGATGTTCTCGTGCACGCGGGTGTTTGCAACCTCGGTGGCGGGAATCGACGCCCAGTACACCACGGAAACCACGCGCTCGTGATCAGCGCCGGGTACCGGGTCGGGCTCGCCCACAACGCGGGCGGCACGCGCCTCGGGGGTGCGCAGAACGTCGCCGAATGCGTAGAGCTGCTCCAGGTAACCGGGCTGTAGGTTGGTTGCGCGCTTCAGGGTTGAGGCTGCAGCCTCTTCGAGGGAAAGATTCGGGTTGAGCGGGCCGCCGGGCAGCGCCCACTGGCCCTTATAGGGCTCGCGGAGGCGGCGAACCAGCGGCAGCCACAGGGTCGGGTGGGTTTCGTTGTCCTTGGGGCGCAGGGCCAGAATAACGGTCGAAACAGCGAGGGATACAGAGGTGTGGTCCACGTCGTGGTGCTCTTCAACGGCAACTGCGCCGGGAAGAGGCTGGGCTGCGATGCTCATTCAGGCCTCCTGTGCGAATGGGTATCGATAGGTGTGCATACTCCACCCATTTTAAGGGGTTAATAGGGTAAAAATGCACGCAAGGCACCCGCCGACCCGAAAACCGGTGCCCTCCGCGTCGTGTCAAGGGGAAAAAGTTCAGGTACCGGACACGCAAAGCACCCCTCCGCACTGCTCAAAAGGCAGAGGGGAGGGGCGCTCCAGCGTCTACTTATGCAACGTCTAACTATGCAATTTTAGGGTGCATGCCGGGGGTGCAGACTAGTCGATCTGCAGCTCGCCCATTGCGTCCCAGTCGTCGCCGTCAATCAGGCGAGAAATAATCTTCGGGGTTGCAGTCAGCAGCGGACGCATGTCCTTCATCGCCTGCTGGAAGTGGTCAGAGTTCACGTGCGGGCCAGCTGCGTCGTCGTTGAAAGCCTCGAGCAGAACGAACTCGTTCGGGTCCTCAACGCTGCGGGACCACTCGAAGAACTTGTTGCCTTCCTCGGCGCGGGTTGCCTCGGTGAAAGCGCGGGTCTTCTCGATCCACTGGTCAGCGTATTCGGGCTTGACGGGGAACTTTACAGCAATGAAAATCATTGGAACTCCTTGACGGAAGGGTAGATACGTACCCTCCCAGTTTAAGGTCTGGGGGCTTGCCGGTGCGGGAGAATACGGTGTGAGGCGGCGGTTTTAGCTTGTGGCTTTAACCGCTGTGTCGGGTGGCTTGTGCGGTTTTAATGAGCCGCCGCTTTGAGAACCTGCAGGGCGCGTTCCAGCGCTGCACGGTCTGCCGTGATGGCAGCTGCCCTCTGCGGGTTGGCGGAGTCGCCTCCGAACGCCGCGTTGTAGTACATGCCGTCACCTAGAAGCAGTACGGCGCGGGCAATCTGCTCGTCACCAATCTCCGCGAGGACGAGCGCGTGCCAGCCGTCCTGCACGCGTGCCATGGTCTGCTGGGCAAGTTCGTTATTGCTCTGTGCCAGGCGACTCAGGGCGATCAGGGAGCGGTCGAATGGCGAATTATCGGGCGTGGAGGAATTGATGTAGTAGGCGCTTGCCCCCTCGGGTGCCTGCTCCATTGCCGCGAAGTCCTCTTCAGCCAGGGCGAGGGTGCGTTCTGCGAGCGCCTCAAGTAGTGCCTTCTTGGAGGAGAAGTGGTAGAGTAGCCCGCCCTTGGAAACCTTGGCGGCGGTGGCGACGGCGTCGAGGGTTGCGGCGCGTTCTCCCGAGCGAATCAGCAGGTCGACGTAGGTGTCGAGGATGTGTTCGCGGGAGTTGTTGGCGCGCTGTTTTCGGTGGTTGGGGGTGGTCATGGTTACCAGTCTAACCGCTTGAAACTATACCGTCCAGTTGGTATAGTTAATCTTCGTTTGTGAACCCGCCCGGACCCCTAAAACCTCCGGGCAAGCCCCGAAACCACACTAAAAACCCTAGTCCAAAAGACAGGCCGAGCTGATGCCGCCGCGTCCGCCGTATCAGCCGAAACCCCATAGACGCACGAAAACAACCCATGACGAATCACAATCCGCACACCACGGCTCTGCCCATTCACGCCCCCGACCAGAAGACCAAGCGCTGGGCGGCACTCGGCGTGCTCATGCTCCCGGTGCTCCTGGTCTCCATCGACAACACGGTGCTCGCCTTCGCGGTGCCCGCAATCGCTAAGGCGCTGAGCCCCTCCTCCGCGGAGCAGCTGTGGATCGTTGACTCCTACCCGCTGGTGCTCTCCGCCCTGCTCGTGCCCATGGGCGCTATCGGTGACCGTATCGGCCGCCGCAAGCTGCTGCTCATCGGTTCGACCGGCTTCGCGGCGATTTCTGCGCTCGCGGCATTCGCGCCCTCCGCGCTGATGCTCGTGGTTGCCCGCGCCCTGCTCGGTATTTTTGGTGCCATGCTCATGCCGGCAACCCTGTCGATTATTCGCAATATCTTTGTGGATGCGGCCGAGCGCCGCATCGCTATCGCCGTGTGGGCTTCGGGCTTCTCCGCCGGTGCGGCGCTGGGCCCGATTGTGGGTGGTTTCCTGCTGGAGCACTTTGACTGGGGTTCGGTGTTCCTGCTTGCTGTGCCGATTCTGATTCCGCTACTGATTCTTGCCCCGATCATGGTGCCCGAGTCGAAGGATCCGAACCCCAGCCCGGTGGATCCGCTGAGCATCCTGCTGATTATGACCGGCATGACCGGCATTACCTTCGGTCTGACTCACACCTCCGAAACCGGTTTTGACGCGGTGGCAATTAGCACCATCCTCGCCGGCCTGTGCTTCATCGTCCTGTTCGTGCTGCGTCAGCTCAACCGCGAGAAGAACGATATTCAGCCCATGCTGGATGTGCGCCTCTTCCGCAACACCGTGTTCACCGGTGCGATTACCGCAAACCTCATCTCCATGATGGTGGACGTTGGCTTCATCTACTTCGCCTCCCAGCATCTGCAGCTGGTCTCCGGTCTGCCGCCCATGTACGCCGGTATGCTGCTGATTCCCGGTACCCTGGCGACCATTATCGCCGGTCTGGTGATTGCGCGCGTGGCGGTGCACTTCCACCCGGCGCAGGTGGTGTCCTTCGGTCTGGCGCTCAACGCTGCCGCGTTCGCGGTGCTCGCCTTCCTGGGTGCGCACAGTGACGTGGTCATTATCCTGATCTTCATTGTGCTCGGTACCGGTATCGGTATTGCGCAGACCATTTCGAACGACCTGATGCTCTCCAGTGTGCCGCCGCGTAAGGCGGGTGCCGCTTCCGCGATTTCTGAGACCTCCTACGAGATGGGTGCGGTGCTCGGCACCGTCATCATTGGCGGTATGCTCACCGCCATCTACCGCGCGAACGTCGTCATGCCCGCCGGTCTGGATGAGACTCTTGCCGACCACGCTCACGAAACCCTTGGCGGTGCCGTGACGGTCGCAAGCCACGTGGGCGGCGAGCAGGCAAACCAGCTGCTCTCCTCCGCGTTCGCTGCCTTCGACTCCGGCGTGGTGGTTAGCTCCGCGTTCAGCGCCGTGCTCATGGGCGTTATGGCTGTTATCAGCTACCTCATGATCCGCAAGGCACCGCGCGAAATGAAGCCCGCAGAACACTAACCTGCCGCGCTAACCCAGCGCACTAATTCGGGTACGTAAGCCCCGCCTCCTGACGCTACCGTAGCGCCGGGAGGTGGGGCTTATTCTTACGCACCCACCTGCGCGTTTAAAGGTTCAGCACAGGTGCCGGTGGTACGGTAAAAATAGTGGGCTCACGCCCGAAAAAGACACCCCGAAAAAGGCCGAGAAACCAGCGGCTCCACACACTCAAGGAGGAACGCCACCATGGGACTCAAAGACTGGGTAGCCCCCTTTATTACGCTACTCATCGGTGCCAGCACCATCTTCATCTCCTACAAAAACTACCAGGCGCAGGCGGCGGCAAAACCCTCCGAACTGGCACGCCTGGAGCTGTGGAGCAAGCTCCTCACCGAAGCCGGTATGGACGTCAGCGCGCTCCCCGACCCGGAGAGCCTCACCTCCGACCAGCGCGTCGTCCTGGAGAACTACCGGGTCTTCCTCAAACGTGCCTCCCTCGAATCGAAGTTGCGTAAAGTCGGCATCGACAGCAACCGCGTGTTCAGCCTGCTCATGAAGCGTGCGCACTCCTCCGTGAAGCCTACGCCCCTCCCCATTGGCGATTCAATCCGCTACTACCGCCTGATTCTGCGCGGCCTGCTGTACATTTGGACGCCTCTCGCCGTGGTGTTTATTGGCGTGCCGATTATCGTGGCAACCATCGCCTACCTGGTGCGTATCTTCACCGGTCAGCCGGTGGACTGGAGCAGCTACAGCCTGCCGCCCATCGCGGTGGTTCTGCTGCTGGTGGGTGTCGGTGCGGTGGGTTCCCTCGTGTACCTGCAGAACCGCATTATCTCCGCGATTATCGCGAACAACGTGTACTTCTACTTCTGGGATATTTACGGCTCCAAGAAGGGCGCCCGCGATTCGAAGCACGCCTACAGCGAGCGCCTGGCCGCTAAAACCTACGCCGACCAGCTGTTCTTGGGTCAGCAAGAGTTCGCCCACCAGTTCCGGCAGAACATGTACATGGCGGGTATCCAGGAGATTGATGAGTACCCGCGCGTGCTCAGCGATGCCGGGATGCTACCGCGTAACTACCGGGTGGTGGAAACCACCGAGGGTGAGGACCGCATCGACCGTGCCGTGAACTGGGTGCGCTCCAAGATCGGTTTTGAGCGTCTGGAACCGCGCATTATCTACACGCTCGAACATAAGGACGCGCACAGGGATGAGCAGAAGGATGAGCAGAAGGATTCCGCGCACGGTGTAGCTCCTAAGCAGCCTGTGGACGTTCAGGACAAGGAGGCGCAGAAGGCCCCGGAAGTACCCGTATCAGAGGTGCCCGCCTCGGAAGAAGCTGCCTCGGAAGAACCCATCGTCGCGGAGGTGCCCATTGAAGCACCTGCCGATCATCCTACTGACGTGCTTGCTGATGTGCCTGCCGGGGATCTAGCTGATGCACCCACCGAGCCCGTCACCGGAAGCGCCGCCGAATCTTCTGCCGCATCTGGGATATCTGCCGCATCCGGCGCGGACGACCCCACGGAGGTGTTCAACCCCATCCCACACGATGCCGCTAGTCATGAGAAGAGCGGCGATGATAAAGCCGCTGGCGAGAAACCCAAAAACTAAATAGCCCGCCCTGAGCACAGAAAATCTGGGCATGAGAAGAGGGTCGCAGCCTACGAATCGCCATTGAATCGTAAGCGTGCGACCCTTTTCCTTTCCCTTCAAGGAGGAGCAGAATCGGAGGTACCGCCCGACCAAGAAGAGTCAAATGATGCGCCCCTCCGCCAGTAGAGGTTGCCTGGCAGAAGAACCCGCTCAAGCGGGTCGGCAGAGCGCCCGGCAGAGGAGGCATCACGCCTTAGAAGCTTGGCCCCTATGCGTGCGGGGGGGGGGTGATTCGCGCTCCGGGTGGGACCTACCCTCTCCCACCCGGAGGCGAATGGTGGGGATGTTCGCAGTGTCATGAAGACATCCCACCGAAACCTCTAACGAACGTTCGGGGTTTCAGTATGAGCGGTATATGAGCCTACCGCAGTCTATGCCGCAACCTCGGGGTTACGGGAGATAACAACCTTCACCACGTTGTGCTCAGCAGCGTGGGTGAACAGGTCGTATGCTTCCTCGAACTGGTCGAACGTGAAGTGGTGGGTTGCCATAGCCTTAGCGTTCAGGCGACCCGAGCGGACCATGTTCAGCAGGTTACCGACGGTGTTGCAGTTGACCAGACCCATGTTGATGCGAACGTTGGAAATCCACATGGTGTTCAGGGGCAGCTCAACGGGCTTGCCGTGTACGCCGGCGTTAGCGATGTTGCCGTAGGGGCGAACAATCTTGGTGCAGGTCTCGAAGGTCTGCGGAACACCCACAGCCTCAATTGCCACGTCCACGCCCAGGCCGTCGGGGGAGAGAGCCTTAATCTTCTCGATGAAGTCCGGGTCGCCCGCGTTGACCTTATCGGTTGCGCCCAGCTCCAGTGCCTTGTTCATGCGGTTCTCGTCGAAGTCGATGGTGATGACGCGGCCAGCACCGCAGAGGTTAGCGGTCATAATCGCGCCCAGACCCACGGGGCCTGCACCCACGACAGCGACGGTGTCGCCGGGCTTAGTGTTGCCGTTCAGAATACCGATCTCGAAACCGGTGGGCAGTGCGTCGGTGAGGAAGAGGACGTCCTCATCGGTCAGGCCCTCCGGAACCAGGTGAACCGAGGTCTCTGCGTAGGGAACACGCACGTACTCTGCCTGGGTGCCGTCAATCATGTAACCGAAAATCCAGCCGACACCACCAACGGTCTGGCAGTGCGAAGGCTGGTTCGCCTTACAGTAGGAGCACTTACCGCAACTGGTCACGGCGGGAATGATGATGCGGTCGCCGACCTTCAGGTCAGTCACCGCGGAGCCAACCTCGGTAATGGTACCGACGGCCTCGTGGCCGAGGATGCGTCCGTGGTCCACCTCGGGGCAGTCGCCCTTCAGGATGTGCAGGTCAGTACCGCAAATGGTGGTGGTATCGACACGGGCGATAACGTCCGTGGGCTCAAGAATGGTGGGGTTCGGGACTTCCTCCCAGGCGCCCTTCTGGTCGGGGCCGTGGTATACATATGCCTTCATGATGACTCCTTCTTTGAAGCTCTAATGAGGGTGCAGTGACTGCTTTATCACTACATGTATCAACCCATAAGAAATATTTGATAGGTTGTATTTTCATTAAACCCGACGTGTTGAATTAAGCGCTTTTATTACGCGGAGTGTATCTTTTAGTTCTTTAAACATGAACATGGTTCATTTTGGGTGTTTAAGACCTGTAAAAAACGCACGAGGCGCACCCCCAAAACAGGGATGCGCCTCGTGCGTTTAGTCGAGAAAAGTTGGGTTGAGCGGGGGTTGAGTTCGAAGCTCAGCAGCTTGGCTCTTCACCCGGGTTTAGCTCTTCAGCTGGGCACGCGCTCGCGAACGAACCGCCGTCACCGCCCACACCAGCACAAAAGCCGCCACCATCGACAGCACAATCGTGCCACCAGTCGGCAGGTTAAACGCCCACGACAGGTACAGGCCAACAATCGAGCAGGTACCACCAAACACCGGCGAGAACACCATCATCGACCCCAGTCGGCGGCACGCCAACCGGGCAGCCGACGCCGGAATCACCAGAAGCGCCAACACCAGCACATTACCGAGTGTCTGCAGGCCAAGCACCACAGAAATGGTCACCAGAACGTACAGCACAATATCCAGGGCAAGCACCGGCAGACCCATCGCGCGGGCACTCTCACGGTCCAGGCTGACCGTCACAATCTGGCGGTGGAACAGCCACAACACCAGTAGAATAACGGCACCCATGATCGCGGCCTGGGTAATGTCCTCGTTTGAAACACCCACAATCGAGCCGAACAAGAAATCCTGCACCGACCCCGAATAGCCCGGCGCCAATGAAATAATCACAATACCCAACGCAAAGGATGCCGCGAAGAAAATACCGATCACGGAATCCTCGCGTAGCCGCTGATTCTGGCTAAAGATAGCCACCAGAATAGCCGTCACCACGCCCGCGGTCAGACCGCCCATCACCAGGTTGCCGCCCAGCACGAATGCCACCGCAAGACCCGGGAACACCGAGTGCGCCACCGCATCGCCAATGAAGACCATGCCGCGCATCAGCACGTGGCAGCCCACCACACCGGTAACCACCGACGCGAGCAACACAGCCGCCAGGGCGCGCGGAAGGAATGCCAGAGATGGGTTGAACAGGTCGGCAAGAAAATCGATAGGAGTAATCAACGGGCACCCCCGGTAGAAGTAGAAGTATCAGTGGGGGAGAGGGAAGAGTCAGAAGCGCAGGAATCAGTCAGCTCGTGGCCGTACTCATCCAACGCACCACCGGCACAGGTGAAGCCCGTGCGGGCGTGGCCCTGCGCCTCCTCAATATCGTGACCGTGCAACCACGTATGCAACTGCTCCAAGCTAAAGGAGTCCGCCGGACCATCCAGGTGAATATTGCCGCGCACACCGCACAGGCGCGAGCAGGACTCACGCGCCGCCAGCATGTCATGCGTAGACATCAGAATCGTGATGCCCTCCGACGCCAACTCACGGTACAGGCGAGTCAGAGTGGTCTGAGTCGGCGCATCCACGCCCGTAAATGGCTCATCCAACAGCAGCAGGGAGGGGTTCGCCGCCAAAGCGCGCGCCAAAAGAACCCTCTGACGCTGACCACCGGAAAGCTCCGCAATGGAAGCATCCTGCAGGTGCAGAACATCGGTGCGTTCCATCGCCGAAAAAACCTGAACCCAGTCCTTCTTCGCCGGGCGGCGGAAGAACCCAATCTCACGCACGCGACCGGTCATCACCGTATCCTTGACGGTCAGCGGAAAATCCCACTGGAACTGGTGCTTCTGCGGCACATAACCAATATGCGCACGCGCCACACGCGGCGACTCACCCAACACGCGAACCTGACCGGACGCCGGGCGAATCAGACCCAAAATAGTGCGCAGTAGCGTGGTCTTACCGGCACCATTAGCACCAATCAGACCCGTAAACTCGCCGCGCTCCAGGGTCAGGGACAGATCCTTGAGGATGGAACGGCGTGCGTAGCCGGCGTATAGGTTCGAAATCTCTAGAACGGGCTCGGAGCTCACCGTTGACTTAGTACCCGCTGTTACCGACGCGCTCACGAACGGTCACCGCGCACTTCATCCAGCGCCTCACGCTGCGCGGAGGAGCGGCGACGGAACGAAAGGAACGCGCCCACCGCAATGACAGCTAGAACGCCGATAACAATAGAAGTCGAAATCGTGAACTCAGCACGGAAACCACCCTTGTCGCTCGCAGCGGCGGCAGAAGAAGAGCCGGACGCCTGGGTGCCGGATGCCTGAGTTCCGGCAGCCTGAGAAGCAGAGCCAGACGAAGCATCGGAGGAAGAAGCCGAACCCGAGGATGCCGAACCGCGAGCCTGCGCCTCCATCGCGTACAGGGCATCAGCGCTCGCAGAATCACCCACCGCAAACTTCAGGTAGCGGGTATCAGACACGGTCGAACCATCAGACAGCTCAGCGCTCGCGGTGACCTTCAGCAGGTACTCGCCGGGGGCGGTGAACACCCAGTTCGCGTGGGTGTGAGTGTTCTTCTCCACCCACAGCTTCTGCGGCTCGCTCTTGGTCGAGGACCACAGCACCTGCGGTGCCGAGAAGTTACCGTTCTCCAGGTACAGGCTGAACGTGCCGGGGCCGCTCACCTGCTCCAGGGTCAGGTTCAAGCCGCGGTTCAGCTTGGACACCAGCTGCGGATCCTGAGTGTTCCAACCCGGCCAGATCACGCCCTTAGCTTCGGTCTGCGGAATCACGTACACCTTAGAACCGGCGGGCGCACCCACGAAGGAGTAGCGCGGGTCGTTCGGCACCTCAAGGATCGCCTTATCGCTACCGCGGTAGATGACTTCGTCCAGGCTGCGCCAGACGGGGGTTTCACCGTGGTCGTCGTGGAGCATGAGCTCGAACTTGCCGTTGTTGAAACGAGGGCCCATATCCACGTGACCGGCGGAAATTTCGGTGCGGCCGGATGCGACCGGCTGCTCCGCCGACAGGGTCTGGGTGAGGGCGCGCTCGCCGCGGCTCAGGTTGCTGTCGCCCGGCTGGGTCGAGGCGCTCTCGGCGGTTGCCGGGGTGGTCTCCGCGTGTGCCACACCCAGGGGTGCGAGCATCAGGCTGGCACCCAGAGCGAGGGCTGGCAGGGCGCGGCTACGCGATGAGCGGGAGGGGGTGGTTGAGTTCATCATGAGGACTTCCTTGGATCATGACCGAAACGGTGTGTGAAAGATTGTCTATATGCTGATACGGCTATATGAGCTTGTGGGAAGCTCAAAAGTGGGTTATGAGGTGCTTGCCTCCGAGCAGCTAGCGCCCGAAGATTCAGTGCTGGAGTTAGAACCAGAGCACAGCGCAATCGTGTGAGCATTCGCCAGCATCATCTGCGCGTAGTGAGGAGCCTGCGCATCCAGAGTGTCCGAATAGAGCACCCCGGTACGCACCCGCGCCTCCCGAGCCAGTTCCGTGAGAACCGGTGAACGCATCGCCGTGGACTTATCCAGATAAATCGCTGGAACCTTCAAATCCTCGACCGTGCGACGCAAACGCTGACGCTGCTGAATACTCGGCTCGCCGCTGGCGCTGGCACTCACAAAACCGGCAATATGCAGCCCGTAGGTGCTCGCCAGGTAGCGGTAGCCGTCGTGCGTGGTGACCAGGTTGCGTGCCGACTCCGGCAGGGCTCCGTACACCTGACGCAGCTGAGCGTCCAGGGCATCAAGCTCCTTCATCACCTGCTCGGTGCGGGTCGCGTACTCGCTCGCACCCGCAGGATCGGCGGAGATAAGCGCGTCACGAATGACCTGCACGCTCGCCTTCGCGTTCGGTACCGAATGCCAAATGTG
>FLSC01002625.1_pt1 | contig 37900 bp, 45 predicted proteins | sample 1550561 | NCBI WGS metagenome assembly FLSC01 (sample SAMEA4031775, study PRJEB14383) | metagenome | biome: human; feature: oral; material: saliva | place: Philippines | collected 2014 | reverse complement strand
ACCCCTCCAAAAATGAAAGGGTAACCCCTCCAAATTTGGAAGGCAACCCCTCCAAAAATGAAAGGGTAACCCCTCCAAATTTGGAAGGCAACCCCTCCAAAAATGAAAGGGTAACCCCTCCAAATTTGGAAGGCAATAATAATACCAGTATATTAGATTACCAATATCAGAATATTTCTCCTAACGGAGGGTTAAGCGCAAGCGCTTTGTCATTGCAAGAAGAGAAAAAAGAAAAAACGAAAACTAAGTCTAAGAAAGAGCCAACAATCGTAACTCAAGGGCGAAATATCTTTGAAGCATACTTTGAGAAAAAGACAGGTGAAAAATATTACTGGAAAGCAGCAGACGGCGCTCAAATGAAACGTTTGCTTAATCAGTTGAAATTTTCACGAGAGAATAGAGGGTTGACAATTTCAGACAAAGACTTGATAGATGCTCTACAAGTATTTCTTGATAAGATAACAGATAATTGGATGCTTGCAAATTTATCTGTTCCAAATATAAGTTCTAAATATAACGAATTGGTTGCGCAAGCAAGGAAGCAGAAAGAACCAATAGGCATTTTCCTCCGCAACAATACAGACGAAAAATATCTAAATCAGAAAATAAAACAATGGAAGTAATAAAAGAGCAATCAATATTCTCAGGTATCGAGAAAAAGAAAATAGCCAACATTAACCTTGAAAATGCAAAAGACGTATTAAAGCATGGCTTGAATTTCTTTGTTGGCGAAGATGCACAATGGGTGCAAGAGTATGACGACATTGCAGACTGGCTCACAGATAACAAGCATAAAGGTCTTTTATGCTACGGCAAGTGTGGTCGTGGTAAGTCGCTTATCTGCGAAAAGATTATGCCTAATATTTTCAGATATTATCTTCGTAAGAACTTGATTAAGTTTGATGGCTATGAGATAAACGACAAACGACAGCTTTTGAGAGAATGCGATTGCGCAATACTCATAGACGACTTTGGAGTAGAAGACGTTGGTAAGATTTACGGAGAAACTCATAACGTTTTTGAAGAAGTCATCAGTCTGGCAGAAAAAAGACAGCAGTTATTGCTTCTAACAACTAACCTCACTCTTGACGAGATATGTGAGAAGTATGGAGAACGTACACTTGATAGACTTCGTTATCTCACTAGACCAGTTTTATTCACAGGAGAAAGCTTTAGGAAATGACACGGAGACAGGAAATTGAAAATATCATCATAGGAACTCTTCTGAATACTTTTGGGATTGATTGGTTCGCTGATTGTAGGTATTGCATCACAACCGACATGTTCGCAGATGAAAATAACGCAAAGATTTATTCAGCCATTTGTGAGTATAGGAAGACAAGTGATAAGACAATTACCCCCTATCATCTTTGTAACTTCGATAAGAATTTACTTTCCCTTGCAGGTTATATGGCAGGATTAGCTGGAGATTATTATTTTCTTGTCAAGAAAGTGAATTATAATGAGAATATTTGGATGGAACGAGAATTTGATGGGAAACGATGTAGATATACTGAGGTTAAATTTTCTGATTATGTAGGAAAATTCTTAGATATTATTATTAGTGAACGTAAAATACAAAACAAAGTTGTTTAAAAGACTGATATATTTATAATAGTATAGTTTATCAAAAATAAGAAATAAAGCTACTACGGGGCTAAAAAATGGTAAAAATCGAATTTTAAGATAAAAGACATAAATGAGCAATGAAATCAAAAGAAAAAATTAAGATTATCGGAGAACAGCAGGTTCAACCACATAGTGTTGAAACAGAGATTGCTGTACTCGCTACGTTGATGCGGTATAACGAGAAATTTAATGAGTATAGCGATATGTTAAATGCAGAAATGTTTTACACAGAAATTAATCAATCTATTTATCAGTGTATAGCTGGCGTTATAAGTCAAAACACAATAACTGATGTTAAGGCACTTGTTGATTATGCTAATACTCATGAGTTGAACTTTAAGCTAAGTGAACTAGATTTCCTTAATATCGTTAAGTTTACAAGTGTTGAAACCTTAGAACAGGATATTCAGCGAATACGCAGAATGTGGAAACAACGTATACTTTGGGTACAGCTTCAATTAGCTTCGCAGAAAGTTCTTGATCCTATGGAGGATTTCGATGAGGTTGTTAATAACACAATGAATTCTCTTAGTGACGTGCAGAGTGATACTGCTGATAATGGCATTTATTCCTTTGATGATTCTATCGACGAGTTGGTTGAGATTGTTAATGACAACGCTCAAGGAAAGAAGAAAAGTCTAACAACAGGATTTAAGCTATTTGATGATTATTTCCTCCTTAGACCTACCACGCTGACGATAATAGCGGCATTCACTGGAGTTGGAAAATCCTCTTTAGCAATGAATATAGCTACAAAAGTAGCAGGTGAGGGAGAACCTACAGCTTATTATTCACTTGAAATGGGAAAATCAGAGTTAGTTGCACGAGCTATTAGTGGGAAAGCTGGTATCTCCTCAAGCGTGATTGTTAATTGCAAACTTGAGAACTTTCAGTTACAGCAGTTCGATAAGGCTATTGGAGAAACAAAAGGATTGCCGATTTATATCGACGAAAGAGCAACTGTTTCGTTTGATAATACAGTAAGGTCTATTAGGACACTTGCAAGAACAAAGGGTATAAAATTAGCCGTGATAGACTATCTACAGATTTACTCACAAGTCGGAGATAACGTAGAATCAAGTTTAGCATATATGGCACGTGCGGCAAAGAATATTGCAAAGGAATGTAAAATTGCTGTAATTCTCTTATCTCAGTTATCAAGAGGAAAGGAGCACCCAGATATTAAGCAGCTTCGTGGTTCAGGACAGATTGAGGAAAGTGCTGACAATATTGTTTTGATTGATAGGCCAGAAGCGTACCCAAATAACAATATCAGATATGAAGGAGATTTCAGCGACCAAGACACTCATGGTACTGCAAAATTGATACTTGCAAAGGGGCGCGGTGTTGGTGTTGGAACCTCACTTGTTGGTTTTGACGGCAGATTTACTCAATTCTATGAATTAGATGATAAACCGCAGGTTGAGGACTATACTCCGTTTTAATCATCTTCGATTTGATGAAAATATTATGTATTTTGTTTTTACTATATTTGCATAATATTTCAAAAGTTAAATATTACGTAACTACTTGATTTTTAGATAGTTATATTTGGTCAATTCAAATAAAATGACTACCTTTACACTATCAAAAATAATAATAACAATTAAAATAAAAGAGCAATGAAAAAGTCAGAATTTACTTCAAGTTATGGTGATTTATTAATTATCTCAGAAAATAAATTATCTGTCACAAATAAGTTTGGTGACACATATACTGGTTATCTTGATGAGAATGGGAGAGTTGTTGCTAAGTCAGCAAAAGGGCTTGGTTATTTATCAAGAGCATATAATGAATTTACAAGAAAATAAACCACAAGATCGTTAAAATAACGACGACAGTCTCTTATGCTAATTAATATAATGGGCTGGCGACTAAAATAAATGAGCAATGAAATCAATTAGAAATTACTTTATTGGGAGTCTGTTTTTATCTCCATTTGTTATTTGTATAATAAGTGATAGCTTGCCTCTGATAGCAGCAGGGTGCGTTTATCTTGCTTTACTTCTTAGGTTTACTCCAAAGAAATGGAAAATACGTTTCTTTATAGCAAGTGTAAGATTATCAAAAATTTTAGGATAAGGAGATACTATGAGTTATAATAATGGCAACTATCCGCTAATGTCTCAGAGCCAATGGATTTCGGCTCCATGGAATGAAAAAGAGCAATCTGTAATAACAAGGGATTGCGAGATAACTGAGACGGTCACAAGAAAAGTGACACTTGCAACAACCGACTATAACGCAGATTCGGATTATGATGATGAACTTGGAGCATGTAGTTCGGTTGACACCACAGAAACTGACTGGGTTGCAGAATATGAAGAACAAGAATATTCTATAATAGAATTGTTATCCAAGTTAAAAGAGTATGTTTCTGACGACTTAAGGAATACAAATCATAGTCCCAGACAGCAAAAGGAATTACAGAAATTGTTATTAGTTTGTGATAGTTGGAAGCAAGAAGATGTATGTGTAGAAGAAGTCTAAAAAATGGAGCAATGAAATACAAGTTAAACAAAGACAATTTGGTAGATATTTTTTCTACCGCAACCTATGGGAGTGACTGGCTTGAAATAAAGCGTCCCAAGAAGTTCAACAATCTTGTCAAGGAAGATAGCGAGTGCAGGGAAGAAAAGTGGGCTGATATTCTACTCGGTGGTGGTTTCATTACTGCTTTCGTATATGAGGATGATGGACCACATGCGAGATACGATATCACAATGGAGGATATGGAGAAAGGTTTTCAGAAGTTCATTGAAGAGTGTCCTCAGGATTATGCAGATTTGGCAAATGGTAATGGAGATTATTATACATCAAGTAATCTTATACAAGTAGTGTTATTTGGTGAAGTAGTATTTGGATAAAAATAAGAGCAATGAAGTACAATCAGAAAAACGAAGATGCATATCAATCAGTTTATCAGCTATTGTTTGATAAACTGAATAGCGGAAAATTCTTTCCCAATATTCAAGCGATTAGAAAGAAAGTTAAAGAGTTAAATCACCGTATGGATATTCTCTGTGCTGGAGTCAATTTCGCCAAAGACCTCGAAGAAGTGAGTAAGGTAGAAGATAGGCTCGATGCTTTGAGAGGTCAGAAACGAGCCTATCAGGACATTTTGAAATATGTCAACAAACGAATAAAAGAAACAGAATTAGCAAACAAATAAATCATGCAACTATGAGTGAATATGCAACAAGAAAAATAGATAATACCGAGTTCAAGATTGGAACTTGCGAGGATATGTTCAAATGCCGTTATGATCAGTTAGGCGAAATTACTTATCCATATATGTCGAATAATCTGTTTTGGAGAATACCTACTCCAGACGAAGACGGAACTTTGCCAGGCGATTACAACCATTCGCTTTTGCGAGAGGATGGTCATATTCCTTGGAAATTAATGATTGATACAAGCAAGTTTGGCGATGACGATATTGCAAGTCTGCAGCAGACAGGCACAATCCAACTGAAAGAACCAAGTATGGGGTTTCTTGTAAATATTTGTTGTCCACATGGTCTTCCAATGGAGCAGTTCAAAATCAACAAGAAGAGCACCGTTATCTCAATGGGGTACAATGGGCGCCAAGATACACTATATCTAAAAGGTTTAAAGAACGAGCCAAGCGAACTGAAAGTGCTTGTTGAATGTTCTGCATGCAGGCATATATGGTCTTTCAGTTTCAATGAAATAGAACCGCTGATTGAAAGTATTTGGATGCGTCTACGCCTGCTCCGTCAGATTTCAGATTACCACTATCAGCGAAGCGAAGAAAAAGTCGAATTTTCTGTAAAAGTAAATGTCGGAAAGGATAGTTGTGCCACTATCTGTTCTATTGGCAAAGGCAGATATTTAGTAAAGAAAGATGAGACAGTGAAAGCCGATGCACCTTGGCACATTGCACTTGTGGAGTTTGTAAGTCTTTTGCCAAGAACATCATACTTTGATGTTAACGATGTAAATGCGAGAATGTCGAAGTTGTATAACATAGCTTCACAAGCGGAAGAAATTAGAAGTAACATCAATAACATTTAGTACAAGAGCAATGGAAAAGTTGGAATTACTATCAAAAGTCAGAGAATTAAACAAGTCTTTTTCAGAAGATTTGGAAAAGGAGTTGGATAAGATTCTCGAAAGCGGGTGTCTTGATTTGTCAAAATATGAAAACGACTTCATCTTACCAAAGATAGTTTTTAGTGCAATACTCAAAAGTGAGTCGTTCCAATTTGCGCCAATGAGTAAAGAATATCAGCAGGAAATTAAGAATGTATCTAAGTTCTTGTAAATAAAAAATATGAGCAATGAATGAGTTTGAAGTAGTTATTACTGAGACATTACAAAGAAAAGTCAAGGTGAAAGCATCAGATTTCAAAGATGCACAGAATAAAGTTAGGGAACTGTACTTACGAGAGGAAATAGTATTAAGTGCAGATGATTTTGTTGATTATACGATAGAAGCAAATTTGTTATGAAAGTAATAGTAGAACGAACAAGTAATTGGGGGTGTGAAGAAAAACCAATTGATGAAGCTGTGCTTGTAAAAAGAACATTGCATTATCAGGACAGAAGAAATGTGTCTTCTATGGAAGAGGCTAAGACTGAGTTTTGGTATAATGAGTTTATATCTTCAGGAACTAATCATAGGGAGGAAGATGGATATATAGTTAGAGATTGTGAAAGAGAGGAAAGCTTTTGGGAAGTAGAAATTGAAAGTCTTAACGATATTCTCAGCATATTCAAAAAGTATGGCGACATTATCATTATGGGAAGTACTTATTCTGAATACGACTTCAAAATAGAAATTTACGATACATACAGAGAATAATTATGAAATCAACTGATAATTTCAAGCGTGCTATCCAAGATTATTTGGATGTACGTGCAAAGACTGACGAGTTATTTGCAAAGGCATATGCAAAACCTAACAAAAGTATTGATGAATGTATAACATACATTCTTAATGAAGTTCAGCGCAGTGGTTGTAATGGCTTTGATGATGACGAAATCTACGGAATGGCTGTTCACTACTATGATGAAGATAACTTAGATGCTGGTAAGAAGATTAACTGCAAAATTGTCGTTAACCACGTCGTAGAACTCACTGAAAAGGAGAAGCAAGAGCTGAAAGACAAGGCTCGTAATGACTTCTATACTGAACAGCTTGCCAAGCAACGTGAGAGTTTGAAGCCTAAGAGGAAAGTTGAGCAAAAAGTTGTAGAACAATCACTTTTTTGACCTATGAAGCCAAGAAATAAGATACAAAGGGAGGTTGTGGCATTAAGTGCCACACTCCGCCCTATCACTGACAAACAAAAGGAATGGGGTATTACTCATTCCTACACGGAAAAGGAGCGTACCTACGAGAAGACTATGTACCGATACTTTGTCGTATCCTCTCGAGTAAAGGATTGGCAGGTTTGCCGTTTCTTTCAGATACGGAAACAAAGGCAACTCTATGATATAATAGAACCAGTGCGTTTATGGTTTAATACTGACGGACACATGGAAGTCGAGGCTATGAATAGATTTTGTATGAGTGGCAGAATAGATAGTTGGATAATTGATAGCGAATTATCATTAAAGCAAGCTCCTGCATCATACAATGACTATACGCTGATGTTGCCTATATCTGCATCTAAAGTTACTTCTATGCTTCCTATCTTGAAGCGCAACGGCTTAAAAGGAAGTTTCCATAATATGCAACCTCGTGACGTTATAGAAGAGCTGTTAAAGAATAACATCTTTGAAACTCTTTGGAAATGCAAACAGTTTTCTCTTTTACAAGCTTTTGCTCACGAATGGAACAGAGATTATAACGATGCTTCTAAGATGGCTGCTGTAAAGATAGTTTTACGTCATAACTATCACATCAATGATGGTCGTATGTGGGTTGACATGGTAAATATGCTTGAAAGAACTCACAAAGATTTTAGAAATCCTAAATTTGTTTGCCCTATTAGTTTGAAAGCAGGTCATGATAAAGCAATGGACTTATGCAATAAGTACGAAGAAAAGCAAAGGAAGATAAAAGAGCAAAAGGAACTGCTCGAAGATCAGAAAGCAGTAAAAGCGTACGAAGTTGCACGTAAATGCTTTATGGGTATGGTAATTTCTGACGGAAAAGTTGTTATACAAGTTTTGCCAACGGTCAAAGATGTAGAACAAGAAGGCAAGGCTATGCATCATTGCGTATTTACCAATAAGTATTACAAACGATTAGATAGCTTACTATTAACAGCAAAGGTTAATGATGAGCGTGTAGAAACTATTGAGGTAGATTTGAAACGCTATCAATTAATGCAATCTCGTGGCGTATGTAATCAGAATAGCAAGTATCATAATAAGATCGTGAACTTGGTAAATAAGAAAATGAATTTAATTAGGAAATTTAATAAAGCAGTATAATATGGACAAAGAAAAAGAACTTGAACTAAAAGTAAAGATGTTCTGTGAAGTAATTCGCTCGACAGTTTATGAGAGAACTTATGATAGAATCAGAAATGTTGCAGAATCGGTAAATATAGCTTTTGATATTCTGAAACAACGCACTGATAATTGTTAAAATATGGTTAAACAACAAGATTTTTCAACTAAATTTATTTGAATTTCAAATAATATTATTATCTTTACAAATAATTACAAGAATATGAGAATATACACATCATACTTCGGTAATAGCAAGAAATTGCAACAGGCAGGAATTAAGGTTATAGGAATATCTCTTTATCCGCCACGCTGGTTCAATGGAATCTCTTTGAAGCAGGTTGCCCCAACGAAAAGTATTCTTTTTGCAAATGGGCAAACGCAGGAAGACTATACACGACGATATAGGTCAGAAGTCCTTTCTCAGCAAGATATGCAGCAGTTCTTAAAAACAGTAGAGCAGGCAAGTGGAGGACAAGACGTTGCTCTTTGTTGTTATGAAAAGCCAGAGGATTTCTGTCATAGACACATATTGGCGGACTGGATAAAAGAAAAGCTTGGTATAGAAATATCGGAGTATGGATATACTCCAAAGAAAGAGCCAGATTATGTACAAGGTTCACTCTTTTAACCACATAATGACAAAGCGGAAAGACGCTTGACATTCGGACAGACGAAAATTGCGCAAGTAGCTCAATGGTAGAGCGTTGTCTTCCCAAGACAAAGACGGTGGTTCGATTCCATCTTTGCGCTCAATAATGCGGAGATAGCTCAGTTAGTTAGAGTGCATCCTTTCCAAGGTTGAAGTCGTAGGTGCAAATCCTACTCTCCGCTCAAATGTGTATTAAGCAATACATAACTTATGAATGTATCAGTAATAGGGACGGGAAACGTAGGGGTAGCAATAGCTACTGATTTATCAATTAATGAGCATAAGGTTTCGCTCATTAAAACATCAGAAAGAAAGTCTGAAATATACGATAGACTTTTAAGAAACAAAAATCGTGTTTATCTTAAAGAAAACGGCACATATACGGAAACAATAATAAACAATGTTTCCAATGATTTAAGTGAGATAGCTAAGGCAGATGTCGTTATAGTAACTATACAAAGCACATATCACGAAGATTTAATAAAAAAAGCAGCCCAGTATTTTAATAATAATCAAGTGGTTGTCATGGTATGCAGCTATATGTCCTCGTTCTATTTCTCGAAGTATTGTCTGGAACTGCCAATGATTGCAGAAACAACAGGACCATATTTGGAGGGGCGTGTTGAATTGGAGGATAAGGCAAATGAAGTTGTATTTAGGGTTGGTTGCAGACTTACACGAAGCCCTTTATCAGTGTTCAATGAAACAAGAAAAAAGGAGTGCATGGAGAAACTGCAATTGCTTTATAAAGGTTTCTCTGATGACTATAGTGTTATCGAGTCGGCTTTGCTTAACCCTAACATGGTACTTCACACTGTAGGTGCTATCATGAGTATTCCTCGCATAGAGTTTAGTGATGGTAATTTCTGTATGTATCGGGAAGCGTACACACATAAGAATAAAGCAACTTTGAACATCATGGAGGGATTAGACAAGGAAAAAATGTTTATCCTTGATGCTCTCGGAGGAAGAAAGATAAATATATACGAAGCTGGAGGCTTTCTTGGTAAAGACCCTTTAAAGAGCTTTTTCAAGTATTCAGAATCATCTGATAGAGCGATAAGTCCAACGTCTATCCACTCACGATATATTACAGAAGACGTTTCGCAGGGACTTGTACTATTGGAGGATATTGCACTGAGATTAGATATTATGTCCCCTATAACCTCTGCTCTTATAAATATAGCAAGCGCAGCTTTAGGAGAGGATTTTAGAGGGAAAGGGCGCACGTTAGAAAAACTCGGTGCTTATCAATACATCAAACACCTGAAATATCAAAGATGGGAGAAGCATTAAACGACATAAAGACACGAACCTTTGGTGTTGAGATTGAAATGTGTAATCTTGATAGGTCTAAGGTAGTTTTACCAGAGGGGTATTCGTGGAGCAAGGACGAAGAAATTGTTAACACAGATGGTTCGTCAAACAAGAAGTTTGGAGGAGAGGTAAACACCCCTCCTTTAAACATTTGTAGTCTAAAGGATTTGCATGGATTACGCAGTGTTTATGAATCAATGGCGAAAGCTGGTGGTAAAATTAAATGGACTGTTTACACTCACGTACATATATATGCAGGGGATTTGTCAGTAGAGCAATTGAGAAAAGTGTTCTTGTTTTTTTATATTTGTTATCCATACTTTAAAAGATATGCAAAGATATCGAAATGGGATGAAATGGTTTCCATTTTGATGCCTCCGCCAACTGACAAGTATTATCAAGGAGTACTCAATGCTCAGACTTTTAATGATATACGAGAGCTATTCACTAATCAATCAAAGAAAGGTTTTATTCGTCATGCAGTTAACATATCTGCTCTTTTCAAGACTAAGACGATAGAGTTTAGAGCATTCCATGGTACAGATGATTTCTATTCAGCATTGAATTGCATCTTCTCAGTGTATAGAATGTTTTATTATGCTGTAAATCATGATTTACAGGATTTCACTAAAATATCATCATACGATGAGTTTAAGTTGGCAACAAAGCTTAAATATGACGTACCAGAAGAACTTGTACCTCTTATTTACCAAGGCAACCCTTATAGTAATATTGAGACGTTCCAGTCAAAATCATTACCCTATAATTCCAAGCAGGCTTCGGCATTGTATGAGGCTGTGAAAAAGAATGGGCATAAAGATATATGTATTGTTAACGGCTTTATGTATTACTATGAGTTATTTTTCTTTGAGAAGCTGAATATTTCAATATATTGTCAAGATCCGTATTGCCATTTACTATATTTGATAGCCAATGGCAAGGTGGCTCTGACTTATAGAAACAGACTTGGCTGGCTTGAAGATTACAATGATAAAACAACAAAAAGACAGCTTGCCCTTGCCCTATATGCGGCAAGTTTGCAAAAGTTCTTTATGAGCAAAAGCGCGAGAAATGATGCAATCTTCAAAGCTCTGAGAATTAAGGCAAAGGAATCTATCGAAAAAACGGAGAAAGCTAACGAAAGGTTACTTAAAATGCTAACGACCTGCGAATATCACGTAGGAACATTGCAAGATGCAATTAACTGCAAAAAGGTCATTTTCTTTAACTATGGCAAGGATAAGAAACAAAAACGTACATTTAAGCTTATACAAGAGAATAGTGATTTAGATGTTGATTTTTCTGTTTCTCGTAACGAGTATTACAACTTAGTGGAAAGTCTGCCAGAGGAAACATACTTTTATTTCATCAGCAACAGCCCATTTTTAAGCAATATGCATAAGTTGGCAATGTTTAACAGTTCGGGCGGAGATAGGTGGTCTGCTGGTAGATTTCTCTACTGTAATAAGTCGAGTAGAACAAGTGAAACTAACACCTCATATAAAGGTAATCATATCGAGGTTAATGAGATAGTTCCCCCAGATGACTTAGAAATAAAAAATCATAATAATCTGAAAGTCGTAAGGGTAAGTCCAGATTATTTATTATGCTTGCAGAAAAAATATATCAATAAAGTTGATATGGTAAGCAAGTGTACTTATGCCTTTGTTGTCATGTATGACAAATATACTCTTGGAGGTTTCGGGTTCACGTTACCGCAACACAAGGGATATGACTTATTCCAGTTAACAGATTTTTGCACTAACAATGCAATCCCAAGATTAAGTAAGTTGATATTGTTCTGCATACAAGAGTATTCTGTACAACGAGAACTAAGCAGAAGGATGCATAAACTCGTAGAAAAGGTTATTTCTTGTGCTTATACTCACAAGCCTGTTAGCATGAAATATAGAGGTGTATATACGAAAGTAAAAGACCATTGCACTTCGTCATACCTTGCTTATGAGGGAATCCTTGGAAAGTATGCAAATAACAAGGAAGTAATTGATAGATACCAAAAACTATTGAATAATGGAAACGGAAAATAGGTGGAAATACGAAAAGGTTGATATTAATCTTATAGACGAGGCTGATATGAACGCAAACGAAATGACTGGCGAAGATTTTGCTCAGTTGTGTGACAATATTGGTAAGTCAGGATTAAGTAGTGTACCATCATGTTACAAAAAAGAGAATGGGCGATTTGTAATGATAAGTGGGCATCATAGGTTACGTGCTTGCAAGAAACTACATTACAAAACTATCGGTATATTGTATTGCTTGGAAAGTGAGCTGAGTAAAGATGAGATAATAGCGATACAACTATCTCATAACTCGCTTCATGGGCATGATAATACGAGTATATTAAAGAAACTGTTTGAGCAGATTCAGTCTGTAGATTTCAAACAGTTTGCTCATGTCAACGTAGACGAGATACCTCCAGTAAGTACAGATGGCATAAGTGTTTTTGCTTTGAAAGAGAATTTTGTTTTTACTGTTGTTCTGTACCCAGATTCGTTTGACAGTTTAGATGAGTTATTTGGGGATATTCGTGAGCAGGCAAGCAAGAGTGATGCTCTTATTCTCGCAAATGAAAAAGAAAACGAGAGATTACTTTTGAAACTGCAAACAGAGATAGGCAAGCAATACGACATAAAATCCCCAAGTATAAGTTTTGCAAAGTTATTAGAGCTTGCAAGTGAACGTTTAACAGAAATCAAGGAAGGCAATGATTTGGTCAATAGTAAGTAAAGACGAGATGGATAACTACGGCACAAGTAATGTGTTTAAGTTCTATCGTGAAGCTTTGGGAAGAGAGAGTATCAAACTCGTTGTAGTCGACGAAACGGATAATCTTGATTTCGTTTCAGAAGATGACATTGTTTTGCTTAGAACAGCAAGCAAACTACTTGTTGATACTATTCGAAAGAAAGGTGTTAAAACTACAGCAGAAGACTTTGATGTATATTCCCTTGCTGATGATAAATTGCAAATGAATAGATTCCTTCTAAGTAAAGGTATTCTTGCCTCAAGACACCGTTCTCTTGATAATGTTAAAGATGGCATGACATATTTTGTGAAACCACGTTTTGGGAGCGATAGTAAAGGTGTTACAGAAAGTAGTATATGCACTTCAAGAGAGGATGTTGTAAGACAAGTTGCTGTAATCAACCATACTTGTAATGGTAAAGCTGTCATTGAAAATTTTATTGACGGGAAAGAATACACTGTTTCGGTTTTCAATATAGGTGGTAATATATATTGCTTTCCTATCGAAGTCGATTGTAGTGATACATGTGGAATACAAACACAGTTAGGGAAGTCCTTGTTTTCTGAATGTGGAGTGACACTTGAATATGATGAACGAAAAAAAATAAAAGCTCTTTCAGAACGAGTGTTCGAGGAACTTGGTGTTAAGCATCATGCACGAATTGATTTCAGACGTGATAAGGACGGTAATTTGTATGTTATAGATGTAAACTTGATACCTGGTCTTGGTCCTACTGGCGATTTAGCAAGATGTTTATTGTTATCAGAGAATTATTCATATACGGATGCTTTAAAGATGGTTATAGCATCTGCATCAAAAATATAATGTTATGACGAAAAAAATTTCTGTAGAGAAAATTGCAGAGGTTTACAAGAAGAAAGGCTGCAATATCACCGCAACTTGTGCAGCATTGAATATTTCGAGGCGTACTTTTTATCAAAAAAAAGAGAAGTCTAAGTCTTTGCAGGACCTTCTTGCGGAAGCGGATGAATCAATGCTTGACTTCGCTGAGTCAAAGTTAATTGAGCACATTAATAACAATGATATTACCTCTTTAATTTTCTTCTTGAAAACTAAGGGTAAGAAGCGCGGTTATGTTGAGCGTACAGAACATGATGTTAATGCAAATCCATTCCAAGAATTGATGGAATCGATTGGTTCAGATGAAGATTAGCAAGACGTGGAAAGATAAGTTTAACGATTGGCAAAATGATTGGTGTCTTTTTGCCAAAGAGGTTCTTCGTGCTAATCTTGACGAGGAGCAAAAGGCTATCTTGCGTGCTATACAGACCGAGAAGATGGTCGCAGTAGCCTCAGGAACAGCGAGAGGAAAAGACTATATTGCTGCTGTTGCAGGTTTATGCTTTATGTATCTAACACCTCGTTGGGATAAAGAACATAGACTTGTTAAGAACACAAAGATTGCCTTAACAGCACCTACTGGTCGTCAGTGTACTAATATTATGATACCAGAGGTTAGTCGTTTGTTTAGGAACGCAAAGGTATTGCCTGGCCGTATGTTATCAGATGGAATTAGGACTAATAATGCGGAGTGGTTTCTAACTGCATTTAAGGCTTCTGATGATAATACTGAGGCTTGGTCAGGATTTCATGCCGTAAACACAATGTTTATTGTAACAGAGGCATCTGGCGTAAGTGAAACTACGTTTAACGCTATTGAAGGAAACTTGCAGGGTAACTCTCGATTACTTTTGGTATTTAACCCTAACGTAACTACTGGGTATGCGGCAAAGGCTATGAAATCCTCACGTTTCAAAAAGTTTAGATTAAACTCTCTAAATGCTGAAAATGTAGTAAAAAAGAAGACTATAATTCCTGGTCAAGTTGATTATGAATGGGTAAAAGATAAGGTTGAGAACTGGTGTGAGAGGATTCAAGAAGCTGATTTTGATGAGGGGCAAGGAGATTTTGAGTGGGAAGGTAGTTGTTATAGACCAAATGACTTATTCCGAATAAAGGTTCTCGGTCTTTTCCCCAAGGCAACGGAAGATACGCTTATACCTTTACATTGGCTTGAATTGGCTCACGAAAGATGGGAAAAACTGAAAAAAGAAAAGTTTGTATCAAGAAAGTCCCCACTTGTTGGTATTGATGTCGCTGGTATGGGACGTGATAGTAGCTGTTTTGTTCCACGATATGGCAACTATGTACCAGAAATAAAAATTCATCAGTCAGGAGGGAAAGCGGACCACATGAAAGTAGCTGGAGAAGCTGTGCAGTGGTTACGTGATAGTAAAGCAAAAGCTTTCATTGATACTATTGGTGAAGGTGCTGGTGTCTATTCAAGGTTGGAAGAGTTGGGATATAGCAATGCTTATTCTTGTAAGTTCTCTGAGGGTACAAGAGGACTTCATGATATCACAGGACAGTATGAGTTTGCTAATATGCGTGCTTATTGTTATTGGGCTGTAAGAGATTGGTTAAATCCGAAGAATGGCTTTAATCCAGCTTTACCTCCTTGCGATGAGTTGGATGACGAGTTAACAGAAATACACTGGTCGTTCCAAAGTAGCGGGAAAATCATTATCGAAGCAAAAGAAGATATAAAAGCAAGGTTAAAACGTAGTCCAGATAGGTCAGACGCCCTTGCTTCTACATTCTATCCGAACGCAAAAGATTATGCTGATGACGCTTGGATATTGCAAAATCTTTTGTAACTTTGTATCGAAATCTCAGAATTTTCTGATGATTTCATTGCTCTTAGTGTGTTTGTCCGTGACGGATAGGCACACTATTTTTTTTGGTATTTCAAAAGTTAAATATTATGTAACCATTTGATTTTTAGACAGTTATATTTGGTTAATTCAAATAAAATGACTACCTTTACACTATCAAAATAATAATAACAATTAAAACAAAAGAGCAATGAAGAAGTTAGAAAAAGTTCAAGAGATTTCTTACAAGAATCATATTCTCACAAAATTAGTTGATGGTTTTGGACAAGAGTCTGTAATCATTGATAATAATTTTGAGAAAGAGTTTACCAGTATTGCTGATGCAAAGCGTGTTGTAAATGGTCTTAAGCCAATGTATGAATTTATTTAAAAGTAAAGAGCAATGAAATCTATAACAGTTTATCTTAATTCATCAGTAGCTGGTACTGCCACAGCTACACCAGCCGTTAAATTTAACGAGTTAAGGCAACTTGCAAGGAAAGAAACGGTAGAGATTGTGTTTTTCAAAGATTATTGTCGAGTAATTGGTAAGAAAAATAGAAAGATAAAAGTTCCTAAGAAAATAACTTGTTCGTCAGATGAACTTTTAACGTGGATTGAAAATAAAATAATGACAGCATGGAAATGAAACCTATAACACAAAAAGAAGTCCTGAAAAACAGGTTTATTCGTATTTATAAAAACGAATACGGTGAAAAAATGGTCGAAAGGAAAAGATCGACATGGGAAGAAGCCTAGAGGATGAGAATAAGAACTCTATGTATTTACATTGGAGTTTGCGGTTTAAGGCTAAGACCAGTTGATGGGGGCGACCGAGAATGCTAATTATTGGTTGGAAAATCACACAAAAAAAGAAATTTTAGAACAATTTCGTCATGAGTTTGTACAGAACAAAGGTTGATAAAGTAAAGTCTCTTTTAGCGGCAGGGGCTTTTCAAAAAGCTCTTACTATTGTTAAAACGTTCCGTATAGGCTTTAGTAAGGAAGAAAAAAGAAGTATAGAGATTGCGCATGAAGTTTTGACTGGCAATGAAAGGTTTTACCAAGCATTGGGCATAGATACTGAAAAGGAAATAAGAAACGCACATAAAATACTAACAGATAAGTTTTAATTGTTATTAGATTCGGCTGCGCTTGCCTGAGAAGGTAGGTGCAGCTTTTTATATTAAGAAAAGCGTATAATTTATTTGAAATTCAAATAGATTTAATTATCTTTGTAACATAATTATAAAGATAGTCACGATGATAGATTTAAATTCTATAGACTTTGATAGTGGGAACATATCTGAAACAATAGATATGTTGAAAAACAAATCAGTGTCTGTTCCTTCATGGAATAAGCTTATCAAGGATTATAAGCCTGCTATGCATGGAATTTTATCAGATACGACAACGTTGAAAGATAAAATCCGAAATGATGGTCAATTAGACAAGTCCTCACGAATTATAATAGGATTGGAGAAGTTGCATGTAAGACGTTTGTCAGAGTTCACTTTTTCTATTCCTGTAAAGCGCGTATATCACAACGTTGATGATAACAAGTTAAGGAAAGATATAGTCAAGGCTATAGAGTCTGTTTATAAGAATGTCCGTATTGATAGCGAGAATTTGAAAAGAGCTACAGCGTTATATGCGTCATGCGAAATCTTCACTGTTTGGTATGCAGTTAAGAAACAAAACAGACTATACGGATTTGATAGCGAATATAAACTAAAATGCAAGACATTCTCTCCGATGAATGGTGTCCGATTGTATCCTCTCCTTAATGAAATGGATGATATGCTTGCTATGTCTTTTGAATACAGAAAGACTGTAAAAGACAAGGAGGTTACATTTTTCGAGACGTACACCAAAGACAAACATTATATTTGGAAACAAAGAGATGGAGTTGGAAAATGGGAGATAGTTCTAACTCAGCAAACGGAAGATGGTGACACAGCTAATGGTGAAGAAATAGTATTAATGAAAATCCCTGGAGTCTACGGGTGGCGACCAGAGCCTGTCTATGATGGACTATCACCTCTCAGAGAAGAGATAGAATATTCATTATCACGTAACTCTAATGTGATATCGTACAATTCTGCTCCTTTACTGAAAGTTGTAGGTGCAACCAAAGGGAAAGAAGATAAAGGTGAGAGTTATAGAGTCGTTCATTGTGAACAAGGTGGAGACGTTTCCTATGTGTCTTGGTCGCAGTCTGTAGAGGCTCTCAAGTTTCATGTCGATACTATGCGTAATATATACTGGATGCTGGCTCAGATTCCAGATATTTCATTTGACAATATGAAAGGGCTTGGGAATATAGGATATGATGCAAGGCAAACGTTGTTATCAGATGCTCACCTAAGAGTCGGAGATGAAACTGGCACTTGGATTGAATTCTTTGAGCGAGAGTGTAATGTTATAAAGGCTTTTCTTGCTGTAATGAATACTGCGTGGGCAAACGAAATGGATAACATAGTTGTTGAGCATATAATAACCCCTTATATACAGAATGACGAGCTTGCTGAGATTACTAAGCGTATGAAAGCAAATGGTAATAAGCCTATTGAAAGTCAGTTAGAATCTATCCAAAAGCATGGGGAGAGTTCAGATGCTGAAAAAACATTAGCAATGATACAAAAAGAAAGTGCGATAGAAGCGGTGAACTCTGCTTCGGCATTTAACTTAGAAAATCAAGTGTTATGACGGTAGATGAATTAAAAGCAAAGAAATATGAAATGGAGCAGAAAATTTCTGTAGCCATTAAGGAATTTGAAGAATGTACAGCGGTAGAAATAAAGGCAATTAACCTTTGCCGTTGTACATTGAGCAATGAATTCGGTGTAGAAAAAGATTTCAATTATAATGTAAAGTCAGAATTAGAACTATGAAACAGAAGTTAGCAAAATTACTTTTAAGATTAGCTGAGAAATTGTGCCCAACTTGCGAGGTTAAACCATCTTACGAGGCTAAAGAGATAGCGATTGCATTTGCTATCACCAAGAAGAATATTCGTCAATATAGAGGTTCTTGTAGCGAAAAAACTTCATATCGTAAGGGCATTTCTGATATGACACGTATTCAGAAAGGAAATAATCATAGCCACATCTTTGAGGCTATAGAAAAGAATGGTCTTATTGAAGATACAGTATATGTGAAAGGCGGTGAAAGGGTTGTTGAATCTCGATTAAAGGTATATGTCCGTAAGGAAGAGAAATAAAGAATCCAAAGGTTCTACGAACAAGTGTGGTGAGTGTGCTTTATGTGAAGTCGAAATGAAATTTGAAACTCTTAATTTGAAAGGAAAGCCTACTCTTGGACGTTGTCCACATTACACCAATAAGGAATTTTGTGTATTATTAAGCCAGATAGCTTGCGAACATTTCAAAGCAAAGAATGGGTAAACCAAGATTGCCAAATCAGAAAAAGGCATATAAGGAATTAAGTAAACGACTTGCAGGCTATATGATGCGAGTTCGTAACATATACGATGGACTCAACGAAAAGGCAGCAATGCTCGTTGAATCTGTTGGTTATGAGGGATTGGCAGAGTTTTCCTTTAATGATTACCCAGAAATAGAACGAGAAGTGAAACTTTTGCTTTCTCAGTTTGTAGGAGAAATGCAAACACTCATCTACTCTGGCACGTCGTCAGAATGGAAGAGTAGTAACACATTCCAAGATGCGGTTGCAGATAAGGCACTGAAATATTATAGGGCTCAGATACACGGAGATAGATTTAAGCATTATTATCGTGACAATGGTGACCAGCTTAAAGCTTTCTTGCACAGAAAAGAAAATGGATTAAATCTTTCGTCTAAACTATGGAATCAGTCTGGCAACTACAAAGAATCTCTTGAAGTGACAATTTCTACAGCTATAGAGAAAGGAATGAGTGCTACTGCCCTCTCTAAGAAATTGAGTAGATACCTTAACGACTGGCCGTCATTGCAGGCTGATTATCAAGAAAAGTATGGTAAGGCTACAAATATTCACGATTGTGAGTATCGTTCCCTCCGTTTGGCACGTAATGAGATAAGTATGGCTTACAGGTCAGCAGAGCAAGCCAGATGGCAGCAATTTGACTTTATTCTCGGTTATAAAATAAAGCTGTCTGATTCGCACCCAAGATATGACATTTGTGATGATCTGACTGGTGACTATCCAAAGGATTTCAAGTTTAGAGGTTGGCATCCTAATTGCTATTCGGACGATACTCAAGTTCTTACAAATCATGGTTGGAGATTGTTCAAAGATGTTCGTTGGGAAGATATGATTTTTTCACTCAATCCGTCCACACATAATGTTGAGTGGGTTGGGATTGATGATATGCAGGAGTATGAGAGTAACGGTAAAATGTACCATTTCTTCAATAAATCACTTGATTGCTTGGTAACACCTGAACACAGGATGGTATATCTTAATAAGTCCGATGGTCGTATAAAGTATTGTTTAGCGAAAGACTATACAAAAGGGAAAGGAGCGTTCTATCGTGGTTGTGAATACATTGCTGATGATATAGATGCTATTGAGATAGGTGAAAAAAAATATCCGTTTGACCTGTTCTGTGAATTCATGGGTTATTATCTGTCAGATGGAAGTCTGCAACATAAAACAGGAATCATTATTTCTCAAAAAGACGGTCAGCCATACAAATATATGATAGTTGATTGTATTAAGAACATGGGATTTGCTCCTCGAATGAAAGAAGAAACGATCGAGTTTTATAATGCTCCATTAAACCGTTATCTGACACAATTCGGGATTGCACGAAAAAAGTTTATACCTACCATCATTAAGAATGCGTCAAAAAAGCAAATTCAGATATTTTTGGATGCGTTCATAAAGTGTGATGGATATACACGAAAAACAAGAAAGTCGTTCGTAGGGTCGCATGGTAATATGTTCGTTCCAAAGGTGGAAGAGAAAATGTATTTTACAACCTCTCCACAAATGGCATCCGACCTTTCGGAACTAATATTGAAGGTAGGTAAACGTCCATCGTTTCGAGTTCAGAAGCCAACAGATGCACGGAAAAAGGATGGTACAATAATACATGGTAACTTTGAGTGTTGGATTATTAGCGAATGCAAGTCTTTGACATCTACCGTCTTTGAGAAAAAGGAGATGTCATATAAAGGTAAAGTCTATGATTTAACCCTTAAAAAGAATCACATCATGTATGTTCGCCGTAATGGTAAATGTTTTTGGGGGTCAAATTGCCTTTGTTACACTGTACCGATAGTAATGAGTGAGGATGAGTATTGGTCAGATAATAGAGAAAACAGCCCTAACAAGATTACTGCACCACCAAAGAATTTTGGTAAGTGGGTTTCCGAAAATTCAGAACGTATAGAAGAATCACGTAAGAAAGGGACTTTGCCATACTGGATAAAAGATAATCCAATCCTTGTCGAGAAAGCTGCAATATCTTATAAGGAGAAATTGAAACAGAATAATCTATTCTTCATTACAGATGATATTGTAGAAGAATTGCACAAAACAAATTGGAGTAGATTTGATATAGATAAATACAACAACTCTGCATTGCAAGGATTTAATATGCAGCGATTTGATAAGTTGATGGAAGAAATTGGCGACGAGTATCAAATATTTTGGAGTGGGAAGTATGTGTCTTTCTACGAAAATGGCAATGCGACGTTTACTTATAAAGGGTTAGCAGATAGTGAGGATGTGGAACTTGTGCGCTCGTTTAGATATGATGGAAATAATAAAATAGTTTCACATGATATTTTTGAATTGCCAGACGTATTGCAAGGAAAGGGTATATCAAAAAGGGTATTTAAAGAATTGTTCTCGGAATACGAAAATATTGGAATTGATAGGGTTGAGGTTTTTGCTAATATGGATGTAGGAGGATATTGCTGGGGGCGTTACGGTTTTTCTGCAAAGACATCAGAAATCAAAGACCTTGTTCAAAGAAGGTTCTCTGAAGGGGTAATAAGTCAAAATGATTTTGAAGACGTTTCTGAAATATTAAAAATGTCTGGACCAAATATTCGTATGAATGAGATCGCAAATTTAAGGTGTGGAAAGGCTCTCCTCCTTAGTAATAAGGTAAAATGGAGAGGATTTATAGATTTGCATGATAAATATCAAATGGAACATCTTCATTATTATATTGGATTGAGAAAATAATGCTATATTTGTAGTATGAAAAAGTTAAAAGAAGAATTGACTTCAAAAATGCACTCTGAATTTACTATAAGTAAAGAAGCTGAGGTGAAGCTTAAAGCAGGCTCTATGTGGAGTGTTGCAGGATTTGATTGCGATGATGTTACAATGAAAAAGTGGTGCGATGCTTACGGAATTACATCTCAACAAGCCATGAAGTATAAGGATTTTTGGAGGAAACTATTTAAGAAGTAAAAGGCGGTTAATCCCGCCCTTATTCTTATGGACGCAAAAAGTAGTTTAAAAATCTGCATTCTTTCCTACATAATAAATAGGACCATAATATAGCACAGTATCATATTTATTGGATTTTTTGTTGTGATATATAAATATTTTACCCAGTGACTTATTTTTGTCAAGAGGGTTCACCCCAAAATCGTATCGTTTAAAACCTGTTTCGTCTACATACTCATTTATGCTGTCATAATATTTTTCTTTTATAATGTCCGCAAAAATCTCTCTCTTTGCTTTTGCTTGGTTAGCTGTTAATTCAAGATCAGAGAAGCATGCAGAATATAAATAAGATTTATCATGGTCATACTGAAAATAAAAGTAGCCGACATTAAACGGGACAAGCCCGATATAACCCTTAACTACAATGATTGTTCCGTCTTGCTCCCACATATCTTCTCCTACATTTCTGTTAAGTAAAAGATGTTTAGTTTCCTCGTATGAACTACCGAATGGAATACCTAAAACAGACTGTCCAAAAGTTAATGTAGAAACACACAAAAAAAATAAGAATAATAGATTTTTTTTCATCGCTTTATTGTTTGTATTTGATTAATAATACAAATGTAATAAACTTATTTAAATTTAGCAAGATAAGATGGAAATAAAGTTCAAAGTAGATAAATGTTGAAAACTTGGTAGCACTACTTAACATACTTTTCAAGAGTAGCATGTTAAGAGCAATTTTCTATTGAAAAACATAAGATTTCAAAAGTTAAATATTATATAACTACTTGATTTTTAGATAGTTATATTTGGTCAATTAAAATAAAATGGCTACCTTTACACTATCAAAAATAACAATAACAATTAAAAATTAAGAGCAATGAAAGAATTTAGAATCACATTCTGGAGAGGTAATCCTCAATTATCCAATGGCGGTTATGAGGCAACAAGAATAGTTGAAGCAAGAACGTTATCTTCTGCAAAAAAGCAAGCTGATAAGATTTGTAGCAGCTGTGTTTATGGTGGAATGTCTGTTAAAAAAATAGAAACAGTGTAATGATATAATTGACAGAGCAATGAATTTATTTACAGAAAACGCAGATTTCTATCCTACGCCAGAAGATGTCATAAACACAATGATGCTCGGTGAGGATATTTTAGGAAAGACAATATTAGAACCTTCTGCTGGAAGTGGTAATATAGTTAAGTGGTTAAAATCAAATGGTGCAGGTGAAGTAATTGCTTGCGAGAAAGAAAAATACTTGCAAAAGCTATTGGTTGGAGAATGTAATCTTTTAGCAGAGGATTTCCTCTCTGTAAAAGCAGAACAGATAAGCCACGTTGATTATATTGTCATGAACCCTCCCTTTAGCAATGGAGTGAAGCATATTAAGCATGCGTTTGATATTGCTCCTGCTGGCTGTACAATTATAGCTTTATGTAATACATCAAACTTGGAAAACTCATATTCAAGCGAAAGACAAGAATTGCGTGAGCTAATCGCTTTATATGGGTGTTCGGAAAGTCTTGGTGCTGTATTTGTGGCATCTGAACGAAGAACAGATGTGCAAGTTTCACTTATTAAGCTTTATAAAGAAGCAGAAGGGAATGATGAGTTTGCGGGGGTATATGTTCTCTAATGAAGAAGATATACTTGAAGGTAACAAAACAGATGGACTTGTTCAGTATAATGTAGTACGTGATATGGTAAACAGATACACATCTGCTGTAAAACTGTTTGACGAAACTTTAGCTGCTGCAAACAAAATAAATGAAATAGCTAAATTCTCTGACGATAGATTTGATTACATGCCTATCAGATTTGCAACGGTTGATGCGAATAGTAAGTGTGTTGACATAACTCGTCAGCAATATAAAAAGCAACTTCAAAAATACTATTGGAGAATAATTTTTAATAAGCTGAATATGGAGAAGTATGCAACACAAGAATTGCGTAACCAAATAAATAAGTTTATTGAAAAGCAATCGAATGTTCCTTTTACTATGCACAACATATATCAGGTGCTTAATATGGTCATTCAAACAACAGGACAGAGAATGAATAAGGCTCTTGAAGAAGCTTTTGATATGATCTGCTCTTTCTCGGCAGAGAATTCTACTGCTGGTGAGAAATGGAAAACAAATGCCAACTATATGGTTAATAGAAAGTTCATCGTCCCTTATATGACCAGTTACGATAGTCGCTATAACAACACTTATGTTAGATTATGCTATTCTGGGAATGAGGCTAAAATAAATGACGTTGTCAAAGCTTTATGTTATGTGAATGGAGTTACTTATAACGAGAAGCAAAGCTTGCGAAACTTTATATATGATGGTATGTATTATGGGGAATGGTACGAATGGTCTTTCTTTCGTATTAAAGCCTTTAAAAAGGGTACAATGCATTTTGAGTTCCTCGACGAAAATGTATGGATACGCTTTAATCAAGCCGTTGCCTCACAGAGAGGATGGGTGTTACCAAAGAAAAGTAGAAAAGGTAAGTAATACTTTCAAAATATACGTTTAAGGTATAGATTTTCAGAATAACGATTTTGATGCGGTGATGATATTTATATATCCACCGCATTTTTTACGTCTATAGGATAAATTTATTGAAAAATTATTTGAAATTCAAATAAAAAAGTTTATCTTTGTAGACGAAAGCGTGTGAAGATGCACGCAGCAGAACTGGTCGTATTTTCATTATTCTAACGGTGTAGTTCTACCGACTATGGTCTGCTTGCGTTCACTCGCATTGTAGACCATTTTTTATTTATAAATAAACAAGCAATGAAGAAACATTTTAAGAAAGTGTTGGAAGCACTGAAAACAAGTAAGGACATTAAGGCTCTTGGGTTCAGTCGTAGAGAGTTGAAGGGTGTTGCTGCCAAGATTGCCGACAAACTTGACTCCGAAATTAAGGAAGATGCTACGGATGATGAGATTCAGGAAGCAGTAGACGATGCCATTGATGCCGCCCTGCCTTTCCTCCAGTTCTCACAGACGATGTCTGACAGCCGTGTCCAAGCGTACAAAAATGCTCACTCTACCAATGACGGAGATGATGATGACGACGATGACGACGTTGAACCAGCAACACGTAAGAATCGTAAGAGTCAGACTTCTAAGAAGAATGGTAAAGTTGAGGACGAAGACGGTGACGATTCACCACTTGCAAAGGCTCTGCAATCATTGATTGCAAAGCTTGACTCTATGCAATCGGAGCTTTCTGCTCTCAAAAGCGGCAAGACAACTGATAGCAGAAGGGCTAAATTAGAGAAGCTGTTGAAAGACACAGGTAAGTTTGGTGAAAGAACGCTCAAAGCCTTCGGTCGTATGTCGTTCAAAGACGATGATGAGTTTGAGGATTTCTTCGAAGAGGTTGAATCAGACCTTGAGGCAGAGAACCAAGAACGCTTAAATCGCGGACTTGACAAGTTAGGTGCGCCTGGCGTTACAGGTGGTGCTGCAGAAAGTCGCAAAAAGAAGAACGACGAAGAAATTATGTCCGATGATGAGGTTAAGGCGCTGGCTAAACTTTAGTCATCACAAGTAAAATCAAAATTTTTAGTACAAATGGGTGCAAAAGCTAATTTGGTAAATGGAACTACAAAGGTAATGTCTGATGTAGATTCTATTGTTATCCGTCAGTACATTGGAGGTATCACAGGTGGTGCTACTCTTGATATGACTGACTTCAAGGATGATGTTATTAAGGCAGGTCATCTTGTTATTCGTACACTCGATGAAGATGGCAATTATACTTACAAGCCTATGCCTGTTGCTGACAAAGCCTACAAGGCTCTTCCAGCAAGTTCTGAGTATGTTGGTGTTGTAGTACGCTCTAAGATGGCAAATGAGCCAATGGTTGCAATTATGGATAATGGTCGTGTTAACGACAAGGCTATGCCATATCTGTTGGCCACAGAGATGAGAACTGCAATTAAAACAGCTCTCCCAAACCTAATTTTTGAACACGATTAACAAGGAGGTTAAAGTATGAAAGAATCACTTTTTTTACAATTTATAGCTTCTATCTGGCCTAAGCTGAACCTGTATATTAAGGAGAAAGAGGAGCCAGCAAAGCGTTCTTATCTCCACAAGGAGATGTTGGCTCCAGTGTACAGCTCTGATCAGAAGTGGGAGGGTACATCAGCAAAAACATCTTACGTTGCTGCTGATATGGTTGCAATGGATTCTCCTCTCCCTATCAAGAAACGTGGAGCTATCGCGTCTTCTAATGGTAAATTACCAAAGGTTGGTATGAAAAAGATTCTTATTGAGTCTGATATTAACGCAATCAACATCATGAAGGCACGCTTTACCACAGCTTCTACAGATGAAGCAAAGAATGCTGAGAAGCAGCGTATTTTGACGAAGTTGCTCAATGATGGTGAGGCTTGTTCTATCGGTATCGATGAGAAGAATGAGGCAAACTTCCTTACAGCTCTTTCTGAGGGTGTGTTGCTTGTCGAGGATGAGGATAACGTAGGCACTGGCTTGCGTGTAAACTTCGGTTATCTTGACGAAAACACATTCGGTACTATCACTAAGGGCAAGGTAAGTTATGAGGATATTGAGAATGTCAAGAGTAAGGCTGACACTGATGGCAATACGATTACCACTCTCATGCTCGCCAAGTCTAAGCTGAATGAAATTCGTAAGGAGCGTTGGGCACGTGAACTTGTTGCAGATGCTGATGGTAAGGTTTACACTGACGAAACAACCTTAAATGTTCCTTCTGTTAAGAAGTTCAAGGAAGCATTTGAGGACGAGTTTGATATTACACTTAAGGTTGTAGACCGCTCAATCTTGTTCGAGAAGAATGGTCAGCAGAAGAGCAAGAAGCCATGGAATGCAGACCGTTTGGTATTCCTTTGCTCAGACGTAGTAGGTTCTCTCGTGTGGGGTACACTTGCAGAATCAACAAATCCTGTTGAAGGTGTGAAGTATGCTACAGTAGATCAGTACAAGTTAATTTCTAAGTACTCTAAGACAGACCCTCTACAGGAGTTTACAAATGGTCAGTCACTTGTCCTCCCAGTAATTGAAGATGTAGAGCAGATTTATGTCATTGATTGCTCTGAGGAAAAGTCTGCAAGCGTAGATAAGGAGAAAGAAAATCTTGATACAGCAGATACCTTTACTACCGTAAATGGCAAGAAGTACAAGAAGGCTGACCTTATCGCACAGTTGAAAGCTCTCGATGTTAAGGTGGCTAAGAATGCTTCTGACGATACTGTTATCGCAACTATCAATTCTCTGAGTGATGAACAGGAGGCAACTCTATTTGCTAACGTAACTGCTCAAGTATAATTATGAAGACAATCACGCAAGCGCTCCAAGATGAAGTTCATTATCCAGTTCCTTTAGGCTTTATTGAAAATAAGCTGATTGAGCGCCAGCTTCAAGGCGATGATGATTACACTTTTGAAGTTTCAAAAACAGCTGCATGGAAGGGTGCGCTTGCGGATTGTCTTTACTCTCTCCTGCAAGCCGTAACTTATTCTGAATCTGACAAGAGTGTTGGAACCCTTACAGAGGAAGATAAGAAACGACTATTAGTCCGCATTAATTCACTTTATAAGGATATAGGTGAGCCAGTAGTTTCGCTTGGTCAGCCTATGGTTACATTTGGCGAGTAGTTATGTCTGTAATTGATTTCTCCGCACATAGATTAACGTATCAAATTGTAACACGTGGACATGAAGACCCAGAGACTGGTGATTATGTTCAAGGTGAAACAAATTGGTCCACAGAAAGCTATAGATGCGATATTGTTCCTGCTGGAAGGGCTAATACTATCCCTATACCAGATGGAAGTGTACAGGCTTACTCGTATACCATTTATAACCTCCCAAGAGATTGTCAAGAGTTCCAATATGGAGATAAAATCAAATTGCAATTCTATGGCAAAGGAGAAGGGAAAGTCTTTAAGGTTTTAGGTTTTCATCGGTACCAACATCAGTGCAAGATTTGGATTTGATATGGCAATAAAAATGACTACACCCCCAGAGGCATTAGATAGGTTCTTGATGGCTGCTTTTACCATTATAAGAAATGAAGTGTCAAATGCTCTTGCTAAACTGGGTGTAGAATGTGTTGCTAAAATCAGAGACAGGTCAGGCAGTGAAAGTTGGTATGACCAAACTGGTAATCTCCGCTCGTCCATCGGTTATGCTGTTTATGACCACGGTTTGAGAAAGGTTCAGTCATCATTTCAAACTGTAATGGGAGGATCTGATGGTTCGTCCGAAGGTCGTAAGATGATAAACAACCTTGCAAATGAATATTCTAAGGTTTATGCTTTAGTTGTTGTTGCAGGAATGAATTATGCGGAATATGTAGAGTCTTTAGAAAGCAAGGACGTATTGGCATCAACAGAGCTGTGGGCAAAAGATGTTATTGATGCTCGTCTTGAAAGGGCAAAGAAGTCCGCTCTCGCTAACATAGAAAAATTATCATTATGAAGTCAGATATAGATATCAAAGATGATGTATGGAAGATTATCAAAGAGTCTTCGCTTCTAAGAGAAGTGAGTGGAGACTTGAAGAAAACATCTGTACGTCCTAAAAACTCACGTTCAGAGGATATTATTATATCTGTACTTGCGAATAGTACAAAGCAAAAGCAAATAGCTTATGTAAACGTGAATATCTATGTTGCTGACGATTATATTGATGGTCAGAGTGAGGAAAATTCGGCTCGATTAAGAAAGTTATGTAAGATGTCATTCGACCTTTTCGATAATGTGCGAGGAAAGGACTTTAGATTATCACTCACAGACCCAAATTATGAATGTGGTCAGCGGGTGATTGAATCGTCTGGTTCTTCTGAACACGTTGTAAATAATAAAGTTTTGTATCAAATTATAAATGAATAATTATGGCAAGTAATTCTATTGGTTGGGGTAAATGTAGTATCATTGTGAAAGAACTTGATAACCCCACAGCAAAGTGGACTAAGATTCCAACTCCTAAGGAGAATACCACAAAGCTGAACCCTACTAAGGGCGACAAGAAAGAGGCCCCTATTGAGGGTGGTGAGAATGAAGCAGTAAAGTATTCTGCTAATAAGTATGTAGTTGAGTATGTACTCAGACGTCTACAAGGACGTAAGAAGCCTTTCGCTGACACAAACGGTATTGTTGCTAAGCATTATGCTATCTTCATTCAGCCTGAGAACATCGCTGTGCCTGGTCCACGTATTGATGATACAGTAGTATCTCTTGCGGACGAGTTCAGTACAGAGGAAGGTGGTATCTTGACGTATAACCATGATGCTCTGAAACCAGATACTGGTAATATTGTTAAGTGGTGTACAACTACCAAGGACCTTTCTACTGTTAAGGAGGGTGCTACTATCAACGATGCAGATATTACGTTTGTAGACGTAGATGTATAAGGTTAGTCTGGTAAAAGGATAATTAGGATAACTGACAATGCGGAAAGACGCATGACAGCCGGACAGACGGCTATATCGCAGGTTGGAGAAGTGGTATCTCGTTACTCTCATAAAGTAAAGAACGGTGGTTCGAGTCCATCACCTGCAACAGAAAATAAAGATATATGGATAAAGAAAAGCAATTAGAATTAGATATTGCCGACACCATCATAGATAGACCGAAAGGGTTCAGTGTTGGTCGTCGGCATTTTTACTTATATCCAGTTACCTTAGGCAAGGTTTATTTGCAGAAGAGGATAGTAGAGTCTCTTGATATCAACAAAGAGCTATTAATTGAGAACCCATACGCAGAAGCATTAAGGCTCGCAGAAAGCAAAAAGGAAGAATGCTGTCTTCTACTTTCTTACCATACATTGCAAGGAAAGGAAGAAGTACTTGACAATAGAAAAGTACAAGAAAGAAAGAAATACTTAGAAGACAACTTAGGTAATGAAGATTTAGCCACACTTCTTATTACTTGTCTATCCGATGACAAGTTAAGTGCGTATATAAGACACTTCGGTATAGACAAAGAACAAGAAAGAATGGAGGAAGCTGCTAAAGCTAAAAATGATAGTGGTACACTCACCTTTGGAGGTAAGTCAATATATGGAACTCTAATAGATGCTGCTTGCGAAAGATATAAATGGACTTTTGATTATGTAGTATGGGGTATTAGTATGATTAACCTCCAACTCTTATTGAAAGATAGTGTAAAAACAATGTACCTCACAGAAGACGAAAGAAAGAGAGTACATACAAATGATACTTCTATGGTAGACGGAAATAGCAAGGAATCTATCATGAACGCTATTAGTAGTATGAACTGGGGGTAAGAAAAGTATAGTTACAAAATACACATAATAAAAAAGGTTATGGCAGGACTTAAGTTCGATATAACGGGCGATAATGGCAATATGTTATCAGCTCTCCAAGGTGTTCAGAATGGAGTAAGACAAACGCAAAGGGTCGTAGAACAGAGTGGACAAGGTATTGAGCAAGCGTTTTCAAAAGTCCAATCTGCTGCTGCCGCTGCTGCTGGTGCGTTCTCTGCAAAAGAGCTTGTAAGAAATGTATTAGAGGTGCGTGGTCAGTTCCAGCAGTTAGAGGTTGCGTTTACAACTATGCTCGGAAGTGCAGATAAGGCAAATGATTTGATGAGTCAGCTTGTTAGGACGGCAGCTACTACTCCTTTTGACCTTAAAAGCGTGTCTGAGGGTGCAAAGCAATTGTTAGCTTATGGCACCCAAGCAGATGAGGTAAACGGGACGTTGATAAGGTTAGGTGATATTGCTGCTGGTTTGTCTATTCCTCTGAATGACTTAGTTTATCTGTATGGCACCACCATGACACAAGGTCGTATGTTCACACAAGACTTACGCCAGTTCCAAGGTCGTGGTATTCCTATTGCTGATGAGTTGGCTAAGATATTTGGTGTAACGAAAGACAAGGTTGGAGAACTCGTAACAGCTGGTAAGGTTGGCGCTGCAGAGGTTCAGCAGGCTATAGAGAATATGACTAATGCTGGCAGCCGCTTTGGTGGTCTTATGGAAGCACAGTCACATACCATTACAGGTCAGATATCAAATATTGAAGATGCTATTGATTCCATGTTTAATGACATAGGAAAAGCCAACGAGGGTGTTATTAATGACGCTCTTGGCGGTGTTTCTTATCTTGTTGAGCATTGGAAGGAGATAGGTCAGATTGTCCTCAATGTTGCAGCTGCTTATGGTATAGCAAAGGCAGCTGTTGTCGCATGGAGTACATATCAGAAGATTCATAATCTCCTTATGGAAAAAGCCGCTGTCCAAATGGCTTTAGCTAAGGCAGAGGGTATTGCTATGTCTGAAGCTGAGGCAATGGCATCTGTAGCTACTATGGGATTTAAGAATGCTCTCAATGCTTTAAAGGTCGCTATTGCATCAAATCCTGTTGGCGCACTTGCTGTAGTTTTAACAACTGTGTTTACGGCTATGCAGTTACTTGACGATGAGACAACAGAATTAGCTACAGCATCTAACAAATATGGAGAATCAGCAGCAAAGTCCATACAAAAGGTTAAGACTTTGTCAGATGAAGTGAAAGGCTTGTCTAACTCTAATAAGACGGTTACAACAAGCACAAAGTTTTCAAAAGATGTACTTGAAGAATTAAATCAAGTCTTAGATGAGAGTGGTGTAGCAAGAATTAAGGAGGGCGACAGCATAGATACTGTGAATAAAAAACGTGAAATGGCTATCTCTCTGATTAAAGAGGAAGCTATCGAACGTCAGAGATTGAACAATATAGATGCTGGAAATAAAGAATTCGATGATAAGATTAATTCAGCTAACGAGCAGTTAAGAAAAGACCTTGCCAATGCAACCTTTAATTCCACAGGCGAATCTATATTGAATAAGATATTCGGTAGTGCTGATGAGGTGAGAGAGAAAGCATCAGCTATATTTACCGTTATCAGTCAGACCGTCCAAGAAAACGCTGACCTTGTAGCCAACAAAACTGGTTCTGCTTATGATAAAGGGCTTAATGAAATATATGGTAAGATAAGAGCGAAGATGGAGGCTATGGGCGTTAGTAAGGCTGCTCTTGATAAGACTTGGACTGATGGAGGTTGGTTAAAGCAAGATAACCTTGTACAGAAGTACATTGATTCTATTCAGGGTGCGACAGAGGCTCATTATGACTACAATAAATCTATCAATGCTGTAGCGGAAGCGGAGAAAAGAGCTGCTGATAAGACACTGACTTTCTCTGATAAAGTCGCAGGTATATCACGTGCTTTACAAGGTCCTAATGACGGAGTACATCAGCTGTATAAAAATATTCAAAAACTGATGGAAAAATACAAGAAGAATACTATTGGATTTGAAATTCAATTCTCAGGAAAGGTTCCTGCATGGATGGATAAGATGGGAATACCCCAGCTTTCTTCCTTAGCAAAAAGATTCACTTCGTTAGGAGAATCTCTGAAAAAGGGACAAACCATGAATGTAAATGGCAAAACATTTACAAAAGAGCAACTACTACAAAGAGGTGCGGACTATGCTTCTGCTATGAAGGCTAAACAAGATAAAGAGGATTCTGCGAAGAATAATGAGAACAAAGGAAAGTCAAATCCTATTGCCGAGCAGAAAAAAGCCTTACAAGAAAAACTCAATGCACTTTCTTACCAAGAAGCGGCAGGCCGTAAGGGTGCCGAGTTAAGGAGAAAGATTAATGCCTTAGCGAAGAAGGAAAAGGTGTATTCTTCTTCTTATGATACAGACAATGCAAAGGAAGCAGAAAGAAAGGCAAAAGAGGCTGCTGATAAAGCTAAAAGAAAGGCAGAAGAAGCCGCAAGAAAGAGAGAATATGTCTTTGAATCTAATGTAACAAGAAAAAATAAGGAAGAAGAAGATGCTATAAAAGCAGCTGAAGCAAAAGAAGAAGAACGTATTGCATCAATCACCGATGCAGGAGAGAAAGAACGTGCCGCTTACCAGCTGCAATATGATAAGACAATACGACAAGTACGCAAGGAAGCTGATGACCTACGTAAGGCAAAATATGACGAAAATAAGAGAGATTGGGATAATAAAAACACTGACAAAACAAAAGTTTATTCTGACACCGAAGAGGGTAAAAAGAATTATAAGGAGATAAAGCTCACCACAGACCAAGAAAGTTATCTACAATCGTTGATAAGTAAGGCGGATAAAGAATATACCGCACAGCGCAAAAAATGGCAGCAGGAAGAAGTAGATACATTAAATAGTTATCTTAAAGAGTACGGTTCGTTTGAAGAAAAGAAACTTGCTATTACAAAAGAGTACGAAGAGAAAATGCAAAACGCTAAATCTGTTGGAGAAAAAGCCACTTTACAGATGCAGCGTGATAAGGAGATAGAAAAAGCCAAAGAAGACAATATAAACACAAGTATTGATTGGAATGGCATTTTCTCTGATTTGCAGGGTCATACGAAAGACTATTTGCTGGGATTAAGAGACCAATTACAGGACCTTTTAAGCAGTGGAAATCTTCCTATCGACCAAATGCAGGTCGTTTCTGAAAAAATAAATGCTATCGACGAAGAACTCGGCAAACAACAGGGTATTTGGAACTTCATAGGAGAAAAGGCAAGAGAACATAATAGAAGGCTTAAAGAAGCGGCAGATGCACAAGAAAGGCTAAATGTTGCCCGAAACCAGGAAGCCACCGAAGCATTGAGGCTTAACGAAGTAAAGCAGGAAGCACAGAAACAATTGTCTTCTACAGGCATTAATATGTCGTTAGGTGAAATCTCCACATCTTCGCTAAATGGTAAAATTGACCTTACAGATGAGAAGTTTAAATCTATGTCTCCCATACTTCAAAAGTTGGCTGTTGCCGAAGCTAAACTTGCAGAAGCAAGGAAGAATACCATAACGGCAACGAACAAAGCAAAGCAGGCAGAAGACGGTGCAAAGCGCAAGTCGGCACAGGCTGTAGCAGACTGGTTCGGCAATACGCAAGAGTTCATCGAAAAGAAAGGCATAGACCAACTTCCCGACCTACTCGGCTCAATCGGTCTTGGCAAGGCTGGAGATAAGGTTTCCAAAGGTCTCGATGCGCTCAACAGTGCGGCAGGAGCAGCAGGAGATTTTGCAAGTGGCAATTATGTCGGTGCAGCTCTCAAAGGAATTTCAGCCATTAAGTCTTTCGGTTCTATGCTTGGCATCGGTGGCGGAAATGAAAAGGAAGTCGCAAGGACAACCGAAAGGCTCACAAAGTCTAATGAGGAGTTAGGAAAGCGTATAGATAGCCTTTCTGAAAGGATAGGGAACTCGGCAGGGAATAAGGCTGTCAATGCATACGAAACGGCACTCAAAGCGCAAAAAGAGATAAATGCTAATAGTATGGAGATTCTCAAAAAGCAAATGGGTTATTATTCTGCACACCACTCAAATAATTCATACGCAAGCGACAGCAAGATAGCGTCTTATAATGAAGATGCTCAACGTGCTTTTGCAGCAGCAGGGGTGGACAGCGCAAATATAACGGGGCTTAGTTCCATTTATAGTCTATCCCCTGAACAGCTCAAAGCGATAAGAGATTTTGCTCCTAACCTGTGGAAATATCTTACCGAAGTAGGTAAGTATGATAAGAAAGAATATTGGGACGCAGTAGTAGAGCAGGCAGGAAAGACAGAGAAACTCACCGAACAAATAAAGAACAATCTCACACAGACATCGTTCGACAGTCTTAGAAGTTCTTTTTTGGATACCCTAATGGATATGAATGCTGATGCAGAGGACTGGAGTAACAATTTTGCAAAGATGTTGTTTAAGTCTTTGGTAAACAGAAGTGTATTAAACGATGATTTCGACAAGTGGTTAAAAGATTTTCAGAACAAATGGGCAAAGAAACTATCTGATGGCGATATGTCGCAGTCGGATTATGAGGCTTACAAGTCCGAATATTCTAAAAAGATGGAGGAACTTAAAAAGAAAACAGACAACCTCGCATCTTATATGGGCTATTCAGATGAAAATGCCGCACAGAAAGCCACTGCAAACGGTGTTTCTTCCATTACCTATGAGCAGGCAACTAACATTATCGCACTCACAACGGCAGGGAATATCTCACGAGACCAGACTAAAGAATTGGTAACGTCGATAGTATCTAACATTGCTTCGTTATCTTCATTCTCGTCATCAACCAGTGCAACGATAGTCGAAATTAGGAACTTAATGATAACTAACAATAGCTATCTTGAGGATATACTGAAGAACTCAAAGAATATCTATAATGTTTTTTCTTCAAAGATAGATGATATTAATAGGAATCTTAAAGAATTAAAATAGTATGCCAAAAGGACAATTAAAAATTAATGGGAAAGATGCTTATGAGACTTGGGGTATCAGTATGGATGATACGTCTTTATCGGCTTTGATGACACCGCCAGCTGTTAAGCCGTATATTAGTAACGATGACAGAACTAAGCACGGTAAAGAATACTTGACGGCTCCTGTCTATGTTGATTCTCGTGATTTAACATTGCAATTAAACCTCACCGCTAAAGACGAAGAACAATTTTTTGCTCGGTACATTGCATTCTGCGAGGTACTTGCAAAAGGTGTTCTAGATATTGAAACTTCATTTCAGCCTGGAGTTGTTTATCATTGTTTATATCAGTCTTGTTCTCAGTTTAGTCAATTTATGCGAGGTATAGGTAAGTTTGTGCTAAAGCTCACTGAGTTGAACCCAAATAATCGTAAATAGTTTATTTGAATTTCAAATAAAATTAATTATCTTTGTAGCTATGGTAATATACGACATCAACGATAGTAAAATATTTGAAGCATCTTTGACAGAGAGTGCAGAACACGAGGAAGAGTTAGGTAAATCTAACTTAATACGTTTATCGTGGCAAAGTGATATTAAGATTACTTTGCCAGTAGGTGCGTATATAGTACCTTTTGATGATGGCATTAAATATCGCTTATTAGACCCGTATACACCAAATGAAGATGCAACGGCTTTCAAATACACTCCAGAGTTTCAGCACCCGTTAATGTGGCTTAGCCGTGTGCCATTTCTCTATGATACCACAGATGCGGATAAGAATCCTATTAAGCAACAGGAATGGTCGTACGATGGATTAACGACAAATGCTTTACAAAAGGCTTGCGATGCAATGAATGAAGCGTTAGGAATAACGGAGAATAAATTTACTTATACTCTTTGCGGTAACGTTGATGCATCTGTTTCATTCTCCGTGTCAGCGAATGATATACTTTCTGTATTGTCTTCTATTGCTCAAGGCTGCAAGAATAATCCGTGTGAGTGGCATTTATCGTGGAAGCATAGAACGCTATACTTTGGGCAAGTAAGTATTAATCTGGGAGAGAATGTGCCAATTCTAAAAGCGCACGACAACATACAATATCCGTCTATTAGTGAGAGTAAAGAGAATTACTATAACTGTTTCTATCCGCAAGGCTCAACAAAGAATATGTCTCGAAAAGCATTGGTTGGAACGGGTAACTATGCTACGCTTGCAAGAATAGGATTGGATAAAACCATTTACCCCGATGGACATATATATATTGATGAGAATGGAAAGATAACCACTAAAGCAAAGTTTGAAGCATCTAAGGCTATAAAGCAAACGCTGGCTCTCTCCTTTGATGATGTTTACCCGCATATCGATTTATACGTGTATAATGTCCGTCAGGTAGTAAAGAATTTAAAGAACAGCCAAACTAACAAGATAGAATTGGATAGCGATGGAAAGGAGAAGACGTATACTATTTGGTATATGAGCCTCGCCTATCCCACTACTATAAAAGACAATACAAAGGCACTCGTAAACACCACTAACGATAAAGACGAGCAAGGAAATGTAGTTACTCACTATTGGTATAGCTACGAGTTAGACGTAAAGAAGCAAGTACTGCAAGAACACACTTTAAAAGGTTTCTTTAAGGTCAATACTCATACTACTGATGGGAAATACGATGCGCTTACACAAAGTTTAGTAGGTCAGCCAAACGGACAAGATGGGTTTGAACTACGATATCACAAAGATGTTTCAGCATCTTCAGGAGAGTATGAGATTGTGAAATATCAAAGTGGAGATATTATTATTCCTACCAACGAAAACGAGGGTCTTTACCCACGTGGCAAGGGTAAGCCTGATTACACTTGCAATATTGTTGTTCTCTTCAATATAGTTATGGGAGAGAATGAAACGAAAGCAGCACAAGAAGAATTGGCGGCACGCACCATAAAGGAGATAAACAGACGTACACAGAACAACAATAACTACTCCTTTCAGTCCAATGCTGTAGAGTTTGCAAAGAGTAATCCTAATTTGTATATAGGACAAAAGGTTATATTCAACGATGGTAACGGATATGAATTAAATACACGCATTTTAAAGCTCATTACAAAGCTGGATTATCCGATTATACAAGAGATAGTTGTTGGAAACCAAGCCGTAAAAGGCACTATATCGCAATTAAAGGAAGATGTAAACAATATCCTATCGGGCAACTTTAGTGGCGGTGGTGGCTTAAATGCGGCACAAGCAACTGAACTTATAAAGAATTATACCGATATACGCTTTCTTAGCAAATTAACTCCCGACACAGCACAAGAGCTGATTACATTTATAAAGGGTGTTGCATTTAACAATGGGGCTGGTATTGATGGCGAGGGCAATGCTTTGCTGAAAGCTATCCAGACATTGGGGTTTGAAAAGACAATTAACGGCTTTGGCGTGTGGCTCGATGCAAAGGGCAAGGCGCACGGACAGATTGATTATCTCGAAGTGATTGGCAAGGCTATATTTCGCAGCCTGCAGATTGACGAGTATAAGCACATCGGGGGCAACATTGTGCTGTCAGGAGCGAATGCCATTATAGAAAAGGTGGTGCCTGTTAGTGGTGGCTGGAAATGTTATCTCCACACGGACGATGGCGACAAAGCGATAACAAATGATTGGGAGCCTGGCGACCAGGCACTATGCCAGACTTTCAATATCAAAGCTGGGGTTTACGAAAACGTCAGCAACCGTTACTACTGGCGCGTAGTGTCGGAGGTGGCACAGAAATCGGCTACCGAAAAGGCGTATATCGTTATTAC
>FLSC01000414.1_pt2 | contig 40073 bp, 39 predicted proteins | sample 1550561 | NCBI WGS metagenome assembly FLSC01 (sample SAMEA4031775, study PRJEB14383) | metagenome | biome: human; feature: oral; material: saliva | place: Philippines | collected 2014 | reverse complement strand
CCGAATGGGGAGGCGGGAATATCGCCGTCGCTGGGGGCGAGGCGGTGCGCTTCCATGGCGACTGCACGCACGCGCGGGATGAGGTCGGCGAGTGCGTTGGCGTCCGGCACAATGAGTTCAATCATGGAGGCGGACGAATCGGTTGCCGCTAGGCGTTCGAGGACCTGGTGGAAGCGGTCAATACCGCGAATGAACCGGTCGTGGGATCGGCGCCAGATGCCCTTGCCGAGTTCGGCGTCGTCGCGGCGTGATTGCAGGTAGCTTTTAAGTCCCATGTGTCCTCCTCTGCGTGGTGTGTGTGCCGTATTGGTTGGTCTGTGGAGGTTGCCGGCGTTGGGCTCTGCGGCGACCCGCAAACCTCCCTACACTTAGGTTACCCTAAATCTCTTTTAGTGACGAGATGTCAGCAGTCAGTTAATCATTTCGACCCAGATTTTCATCACGCCCCTCACGCAACGCTCCCCGCGGCACCCACCTGATGCGACGCCCACCTGATGCGACGCCACGGGGAGCGCAACGATTTCTAGACCATGCGCAGCACAACCTTGCCGCGATGCTGACCCGAGTCGAAGTACTCGTGGGCGGCAGCCGCCTCCTCCATGTCGAAGATACGGTCGAGCCCCACGCCAATCCTGCCGGATTCGATGAGTGGCAGCACGTGTTCGCGTACGCCGCGCAGAATCTCAGCCTTCTGCCAATCCGAACGGGTGCGCAGGCTCGTGGCGTGCACCGACAGGCGGCGGGTGAGCATGTAGCCCAGGTTCACTTCTGCTTTGGCGCCACCCTGCAGGCCGATAATGCACAGGTGCCCGCCGTCGGCGAGGGTGTGCAGGTTATCGTCCAGGTACTTTCCGCCCACGACGTCGAGGATGTAATCGGCACCGCGTCCGCCGGTTTCAGCCAACAGAACTTCACGGAACGAATGTTCGGTATAAATAATGGGTTCAGCGCCTAGTGAACGCACATATTCTGCTTTTTCCTCGGTGCTGACGGTCGCAAACACACGAGTACCCGCAGCAAGCGCCAGCTGAATAGCATGCACACCGATACCGCCGGTACCGCCGTGAATGAGCACCACCGCGGGTTCACCGTCTTCTTTAAGGTTTTCGGCGGGGTTCATGCTCATACCGCAGGTGAGCACCAGGTTCGAGTAGACGGTTGCCGCGACTTCGGGAATGCCGGCGGCTTCAGCGAAACTCAGCTGTTCGGGTACGGGCAGCACGTGGTCGACGGGGACAGTCACGTAGTCGGCGTAGCCGCCTCCAGCGAGGAGCGCCATGACGGGGGTACCGCGGTTCTCCACGGAGGCGCCCTCACCGACCGCTTCAATAACGCCGGCTACTTCGAGGCCGTAGATGGGGCTTGCCCCGGCGGGCGGCGGGTAGAATCCGCGGCGCTGTAGCGCGTCGGCGCGGTTGATTCCGGCGGCGTGAACGCGGATGAGAACTTCGTGGGATCGGGGTACGGGGGCGGGGACTTCGCTGATTGTCAGAGCCTCAGGTCCACCGTGACTGTTCTCAATAATTGCTCTCATGAGTCCTCCTCATTGCCGGAAGCACCATCGTTGGTGCGCGATTTACAGAAAGCTTATCGCATGAGATAATCTCGTAGTGCCCTGCGGCACGGTATTGCCATAAAATGCCGGTCTCTGGTGCGTATGGATGGTTGTCCGAGCGGCCGAAGGAGCTGGTCTTGAAAACCAGTAGGCGGTAACCCCGTCTCAAGGGTTCAAATCCCTTACCATCCGCGTTTTAGCTTCTACTCCACGTGTGGAGCGTAAAGAGCCCCGTTCCTCGTATTGAGGAACGGGGCTCTTTGCATACGCCGTTTCGAGTTACCGGTAGCGTTGTTAATTGATGTGCGACAAGGCGTTTGCAATCAACATGATGAGGAAGGCAATACCAATGAAGAAGCATAGCCCCAGCCCGTTGAGAATACGACCTCCTAGGGCGCGCACACCGTGCCGCTGCGCTACCCGCCCCTGCCAGATGCCCAGGATGTTCAGCACCGGCGCAGCGAGAGATATCATCAGGCTGCTTGGTCCAAGACCCTGGACAAGCAACCAGAACCCTAGAAAGAAAGACAGCGGGCCGAGGAAGCCGAAAAGCAGGGAGAAGTTCGCTGCCCTTTCACCGTCTTGCGCCCCTTGCACCTCGGAAGGTTGCTCGCTCGCACGTTGCGACCAATCGTCCGTGTCCTCAGCATCGGACGGCTGGCTGTCATCTTCCTGGTAAAGCTTGGCGTATTCGGGGTTGTAATCGAAATCTTCATCGTTTTGGGGTAGCTGCGACATCGCATCCACAACCTTTCACATTCCACACACGAGGGGCGTTAACTTCACCCTAAACCTTCCCCCGCACGGGAACAAGCATGTCAGGACCATTCCACGAAACATACGGCATATACACAGCAAACCCCGCTCCTCGTCTTGAGGAGCAGGGCTTTCTCATGCTCACCAGCACAAACTATGACCGGTCATGCCCAATAAAACGAGAGTATCTTCAGACCCACCATTATATTGGTGCTTTTATAAAGAATGACTGAGGCTTATCAGAAACAAGATGACAAAAATATAGAGAGCAAGGACAATACCTACACCCGCCCAGCTGAGAATACGACCCGCTAGGGCAGGGACACCGTGCCGTTTAGCCACTCGCCCCTGCCAGATACCCAAGATGCCCAGTATCAGTGAGATAAAGGTGAGATCTGGCGCCCAGACCCAGCTCGATAGCGGGATACACAGTAGGCTGAGGGCGCCGAAAAACAATGAAAGACTTGCCGCGTTCTGCCCATCCCGCCGTTTTGAGAAGCCAGGTGAAACTTTTTTTCCGGGTAGTAGCTGGTTGCCTAAAACACCAGCGTAGGGTTGCCAACTGCCATTTGTATGGTTGAGCTTGGCGTATTCGGGACTGTAATCGAAATCTTCATTGGTTTGGGGTAGCTGCGACATCGCATCCACGACATTTCAATACCGGGTGTTACGTGGCTATCGAAGTGAGAGAGCGCTCAGGCTCGTCGATGGGCCTGCATCATTGAAGCCGTACAGAGCAAACCCAATCATTACGATGAAGCCGACAATGGCGATAACAATGACAATTCCTATCCCGCTGAGAAGCAGACCCACGTTGGCGTCTTCACCGTGCTGTCTTGCCACTCGTGCTTGCCAGAGACCCAAGAGGCTCAGTAATGGCACAGCAATGATTATTGGCATACCGATACCAAAGCCATGGGAAACCCACCAAAACGCTAGGGCGAGAGCAAGCATACCGAAGACACCGAAAATCAGGGAGAGATTTGCGGCTTTTTCGCCAGGGCCCATCTTCCACACGCTCGAAGAGAACTCACTCGCGGGTGGTAACTGTCCACCCGAAGCTACAGTACTGGGGTGCCCGTTACTGTTCTCCTGGTAGGGTTCGCTGTATTCGGGGCTGTTATCGAGAGTTTCGTTGTTTTGGGGTAGCTGCGACATCGCATCCACAACCTTTCACATTTAACGTTGGAGAGGTATTACACCCACTAGCCCCTCCCCTGAGTACTAGAGCGAGAGGACATGCAGGCTTCTCGATAGACCGGCGTCAGTAGTCTTTAAGGCCAGAAAAGAGAATCGTGAGGAATACGACGAGGGCGCTTAGGAGCAGAAAAATGATCATGCCCACCACGTTGAGTATCATGCCCAGGATGGCATGCATACCGTGCCGTCTCGCCACTCGCGCTTGCCAGATTCCTAGGGAACTCAGTATCAGTGAGAAGGGGATGAAGTACAGCGACGAACGGACACCGGGGATGCACGCAAAGCTGAGGGCACCGAAGAGTAGGGAGAGGTTCGCGGCGAACCATCCAGTTTCCTGGCTCAAGACATCCTCTGAGAACTCACTCGCGGGTTGTAACTGTCCGCCCGTAGCTACAGTACCGGGGTGCCCGTTACTGTTCTCCTGGTAGGGTTCGCTGTATTCGGGGCTGTTATCGAGAGTTTCGTTGTTTTGGGGTAGTTGCGACATCGCATCCACGACCTTTCAGAATCTACACGCGTTAGTTGAATACCTCAGCCTAGTGCTTCGCAAAAACTTATTTGGCGTTGAACCACGCCCACGCAATCAGTACGTACCCAAGGGCAAGCATGGCGATAGCTGTCCAGCTCAGGATTTGACCCGCAAGAGAAACTACGCCGTAACTATCCGCTTCCTTAGCTTTATGTAGACCAAGGAAACTCAAGATGATGGTGGGGATACCGAAAAACCACGAACCCAACACCAAGATATTGATGAGGCTGAGCACACCGAAAGTGAGTGAAAGTTGGGAGGCTCGCTCCCCTAGATTAGTCGCTGTTTTCCCACCGCTCTGCATCATAGGGGGCTCTTCAATATCAGCACCCTGTTTGTGGCGATGAGGTTTCGAGCGCAGACCAGCTACTGGGTCGGAATACGGGCCAAGGATTGGATCCTGCATCGTTGCATCATAACCTTTCAATACCGGGTGTTAAGCCCACCCTAGACCTTCCCCCACACGGGAACAAGCATGTCAGGACCAATCCGCAAAACATACGGCATATACACAGCAAACCCCGCTCCTCGCATTGAGGAACAGGGCTCTTTGCATACGCCGTTTTGAGTTGCCGGGAGCGTCGTTATATGCCGCCGGTCAGGACAATCAAGAACAATGCGCCGAGGACGGCGAAGGGAAGGGCAAAAATTACACCCGCCCAGCTGAGAATACGACCCGCTAGGGCAGGCACACCGTGCCGATTCGCTACCCGTCCCTGCCAGGCGCCCAGGACGTTCAGCAACGGCGCAACGATAACTATCCGAAGACCACCACTGTCAAAATCATGAACAAACCACCAGCACCCTAGAAAGAAAAACAGGAGGCCGAGGAAGCCAAAGAGTAGGGAGACGTTCGCTGCCTTTTTACCATCTTGTGCCCCTTGCACCTCGGGAGGTAGTTCGCTCGCGCGTTGTTGCCGGTCGCCCATGTCGTCAGCGTCAGACGGCTGGCTGTCGTTCGTCTGGTAGAGCTTGGCATATTCGGGATTGTAATCAAAAACTTCATTATTTTGGGGCATCATAACCTTTCACATTCCACACACTAGTTAATCACCTCGGCTTGGGCTTTCACCGATGCACCTATCGGCTGGTGTTAAACCACGCCCACAGTGTCCAGACGTTCACGAGCACAAAGCTGACAATGGCCACCCAACTCAGCACGCGACCCGCGGCAGGAATCGCACCGTAGCGATCTGCCTCCTTAGCTTTCCATAGACCAAGAGCACCCAGAACAACGGAAGGGATACCAAAAAGCCACCAGCCCCATACCGCAACGCTGACAAGACTGAGCACGCCGAAGGCAAGTGAGAGTTGGGAGGCTCGTTCCCCCAGACCCCATTCAGAAGGCTCTCTTCTCTTGTTCGGGAGCGGTGTCAGCGGGGGCCGGCTATCAGGGTCGTAGCGGTCATTCGGGTTGTAGTCGTCATAGTGTTCGCTCGTGCTTTTATTCTGTTTTAGCCCTTTGTAGCCGAAATTCCGGTCGAAGGGGTTGGGCTCTTGCGGGTAGTAGGACGACATTGTATCCACGACCTTTCAATACCGGGTGTTAAGCCCACCCTAGACCTTCCCCCGCACGGGAACAAGCATGTCAGGACCATTCCGCAAAACATACGGTATATACACAGCAAAGCCCCGCTCCTCGCATTGAGGAACGGGGCCTTTGCGCACCATCCAGTGAGGGCGCAAGCTTTTAGAAGAATGCCAGTATCTGCGCAACATCCACCAGTCCGGAATTGGCTGCGGAATCAGAAAGGGCCAACATAATCGCCAGCAGAAGACTTCCACCCAAAAGCACCAGGAAAAGGCCACCAATAACTACGCTAATCCAGTTCAAGATACGACCAGCCGAAGCCGCCACGCCGAAACGCTCAGCCTCATTAGCCTTCATAACGCCGATAACGCCCAGAATCAGAGAGGGTAGACCCAGCAAGAACCAGCCAAGCGTCAGAGCACAAGCTAAACCGATAATACCGAGCACCGTAGAAGTCTGAGCAGCCTTCTCACCAGCAATCTGCTCAGGGGTCTTCTGCAAAAAGCCCACAGGAACCATCATGGGCTGACCGTACTGGTCGAGCTGCTGGTACTGCTGGCCGTACGGGTCATACTGATTCTGACCATACGAGTCCTGACCGTACTGGTCATAGGGATACTGATCGTAGGAGCCCTGCCCGTACTGGCCGTAAGAACCCTGACCATACTGACCATACTGCGTGTTCTGCCCGTACTGACCGTTCTGGTTGTACTGCTCGTTCAGACGGTTGTAGTCCGGGTTGTAGTCGTAGGGGTCTGAACCCCGAGGATTCTGAGACATGGCATCTCACTTTCGTACGGCTGGTGTGTGTTAAACCTAATTCACCCTAACCCATGAATGGAACGGGTACAACTAAGTCCGTTATGCAACCCCGCACAATGCACTTTGATACACCAAGTACGGGCTTTACAAGAGCATGCAAAAGCCCGCGTGCACACGGGGCGCTCGCGGGCTTCCTCAAATCATGAGGCTACTGCAGGTAGCTTCAATCTTACTGCTTTACAAAAATCTTCAGAGCGACCAGCAAAATAATACTGACGACACCCAGAACAGTACCGGCAATAGCCATACCGCGGTTCTTCAGCTCGGGATTATTCATAGCCAGGCGGCCGGTCGCAATAGCTACAGCACCAAGGATGAAACCGAGGACAAAGAAGCTCACAATACCGCTCACCAGAGAGACAATCGACAGGGTCTTTGCCTTCTTCGCCTGAGCCTGCTGCTCAGGAGTCTGAACGGGCACACCGTAAGGAGCCTGCTGATTGAACTGGGGAGCCTGCTGGCTAAACTGGGGGTCCTGGTTGAACTGGGGCTGGGGGTTATTGGGGTTTTCAGACATGATTTCTCATTTCGTTGAGTAAATAAGACAACTCTGGCAACGTTGCATGAAAAGATCACACGCCAGAGACGCCCTCTATTTATCGGTCGGACAGTAGCAGTCTATCGAAAATGTGTATGAGCCTCAAAGCCTACAACCCATAGTCCGCCCTATAGAGCAACACGTACTCAGAGATATCCCCCAAAGCATGGGCCGAATTGACCAAGCGCAAAACAGCCTATATTCTTATAGGGATGCGCTCACGAGCGCACCGTGGAGACGTGCCAGAGCGGCCGAATGGACTTCACTGCTAATGAAGGGTCGGGGTTAAACTCGACCGGGGGTTCAAATCCCCCCGTCTCCGCCACAAAAAGCCCCGTACCAGCTGGTACGGGGCTTTTACTTTACCTTTTTCATTCAGGCGCGAAGTCTAGAAGCTCTTGAAATCCACGAGGCGCGCATCCGCACCATCAAGCAGAGCCCACTCCCCCGGCACCTCAAACACCGCAATAGAAGAGGGCGGGAAGCCGTAGTACACATCCATCGACGCATTCGGGTCAGAATCAGGGCTCATCAAACGCTGCGCAGCATCCTGCACACCGGGCAGATGCGACACCACCATCAGAGAATGAACATTCTCCGAAACGCTATTAATGCGCGAAATAATGCGAGACGCAGACACCTCATACAGCCCCTCATCCAGATGAGCGGTAGGCGCCTTCGCACCCAAACCATCCGAAACCCAGGTCGTCGTCTGGCGAGTACGCAAAGCCGACGACGACATAATCTGCTCCGGAATATAACCGCGAGAAGCCAACCAGGCACCAGCGGCGGCAGCCTGCTCATGACCGCGCTTCGTCAGCGGGCGATCAAAATCATTCAGACCCCAATCAGCCTCCGCATGGCGCATAATAATCAGACGCTTAACCCCGCTGCGGTGCGAGCCAGATGCAGTGTTGGAAGAATTTTCAGCCATACCCCCATTCTATCTAGAGGGCGCCGGAACGTCCCGCACGCCGCCACCACACGCACATACTGGCGGCTGAGAGCAGGCACAAGTAAACCCCGGCGCACCGGCATCACGCCAGCACACCGGGGTGCACTCTGCAGAAACTAAATTCTGTACACGCTAGATTGAGTATTCCGGAGCGGCCCAGACAACAACCTCGGGGTGCTCAAAGAAGCGGTAACCCTGACCGCGCACCGTACGCACGGTACCCGACAGGCGGCCCAGCTTCGAACGCAGACGACGAATATGCACGTCAATCGTACGCTCATGCGGATGCTCGTCGCCCGAGCTCCACAGTGCCTTCAGCAGTTCCTCACGACCCACAGTGCGGGATGCGTTCTCCACCAGGTGTGCCAGCAGCTCGAACTCCTTGAAAGTCAGCATGAGCGGCTCACCATCCAGGAACACCTCGCGGCGAGCCAAGTCAATCAGCACACCCGAGGAGTGGCTATTCGTGTTCTCTGCCTCGCGGACGGCATGCGCCTCCGGGTGCATGTACATTGCGGTCGGATCGCCGAGCGCATTACGCACCACCTCAAGGTCGCTACCCTCAGCATTCACCGGAGCCAACGCCACAGCGGCGTACGACTCCGACTCGGGAGCTAGATGGTGTGCATAAGTACGCAAATCCTGAACGATACGCACCAGGGAGGTGCCGTTCGCGGCAGCAAGCTCCTCGTTCAAACCCACATAGAGCACGAAGCCGCGTGCCTCATTTTCCTGAGCCTGCTTATGGGCAGAGTCACCGGCTGAGAAAGTCATCGGACGCAACGTGGCAGCCGGCGCAGCGGGACGCTGAGGCTGCACGACCTGACGCTTAGCAGCGCGGCCGCGCTGGGAGATGTGTACATATCCAGGTACAGCGCCTGACATGGTTCAACCTTCTCTCAAAGTCTGTGTACGGGATCCCAGTCGTACGTGGTGTGGGGTGCGCCGGAAGTGACGCCGAGTCAAACAGTCCCCAATACCTGTTCGAGTCTCAATCCTCTTACTTAATATTTCTCCTATTTGACGGATAAATCAAGCGGATTCGACATAGTGGATTCTCCTTTGTCGCCAAGAGGAGTACAATACCCTTCCCCCATTTTGGGAGATTTCATGCGGAACCTGAGGCTTTCAGCTTTTTCATCACATAAATATTCACGGTTTCTGTTATGTATGGGTTACAACCTGCATTTTCATGTGGAGCTGTGAATATGCTTGAAGTTTTAATACACCCCTCAAGCAGTTTATTGTGTTCCTTATCACATAATAGGTGGTGTGTTTCAAAAACCCACGCCGACACCCAGCAGCACCATCGCCACCCAAGCCCCGGACGCATTAGACACACACCGATACACACCGCCACACTGCGGCGCGCAACCAGCCGAACACCCGCAAGACACAGCGAAGCGCCTCCACACATACATATGCAGAGGCGCCCCACTCACATCACGTGAATAACGCTGGAAGACTACTCAGCCAAACCGTACAGGCGGTCACCAGCATCACCCAGACCCGGAATAATGTACGCCTTCTCATTCAGACGCTCATCACGAGCAGCCAGGAACAGGTCAACATTCTCCATGCCCTCAATACCCTTCTCCAGAGCAGCAATGCCCTCAGGAGCAGCAATCAGGCACACACAAGTCACAGACTCAGCACCACGCTCACGCAGGAACTTAATAGCCTCAATCAGAGTGCCACCCGTAGCCAGCATCGGATCCAGCAGGTACACCTGACGACCAGTCAGGTCCTCCGGCAGACGCTCAGCATAAGTCACAATATCCAGGGTCTCCTCATTACGAGCCATACCCAGGAAGCCCACCTCAGCGGTCGGAACCATGCGAGTCATACCCTCCAGCATGCCCAAACCAGCACGCAGAATCGGAACAACCAGCGGCTTAGGATCAGCAATACGAACACCGGTAGTAGTCGCCACCGGAGTCACAACCTCAACCTCTTCCACGCGAATTTCGCGAGTCGCCTCGTAAGCAAGAAGAGTCACCAGCTCATCAACCAGCTGACGGAAAATCGGGGAAGGGGTGTTCTTATCGCGCAGAACACTAATCTTGTGAGAGACCAGCGGGTGGTCAAGAATCTTAATACGCATAATACGATTTTACCCACCCCCGAATCAGCAAGCACCGGTAAAGCCCCTGAAGTGGCACACACCCTATAAAACCAGGCGAATACCACCGCGCAGCCACCCACCAACGCACTCACCAAAGCACCCGTCAGCACCGCCCCAGAACAACCCGGGCATGCAAAAACCCGCCGAGACGAATCTCGACGGGTTTTCGTTGGTGCGGTGGTGGAGGGATTTGAACCCCCGTTGGCTTTTACACCAAACATCATTTCGAGTGATGCACCTTCGGCCGCTCGGACACACCACCAACAGTGGAAAACTATAGCACACCCCCAACAGGAGGGCAAGAACGAGCCCACCTATCGTGCCGCGTACGGCAGCCGGGTGTCGCCCTCTTCACGGCCCCTTTTCACCGCGCCCTTTTCGACACCCGACCCCGAAAGTCCCGGCACGTCTGCAGACCCCAACAGGTCCGCCTAATGACGGATATACCCATCTACAACTAGCATGACAGCACGCGTTGCATCCTCAGCATTGCGCTCCGCCTGATGCACTTCACGATCCATAGCAAGCATATAAATCGCTCCGAACATAGAGATCGCAATCGCACGAGGATTCTGAGCGGTATCAACCGTATAGCGGCGAGCCACAGCCTCCGTCATCTCCTGCAAATAATCCAGAAGATTCAGACGGTTATCGCTCATCGCCTCGGTCCAACCATCCGCGCCCTTCCACGCCTCCGAAAGCCACAGCCGAGTAAAACCCGGACGGTCCTCAAGATACTGGAACGCGGCGCGAATAGCACTCCGCAACGCCTCACGCGGGTCAGAATGAACCGACGCCGCGCGACGCGCATCGCTCAGCAGCAACTGCGTGCCGTACTGAACCAGCTGATCCACCATGGTCTTCTTAGAACCGAAGTTGTAATACACGGTTCCCTTAGAAACACCCGCCCGGGCAGCCACCTCTTCAACAGTGGCGTACTCAAGCCCCTTTTGGGTCATGATTTCCATAGCAGCGTTGAACAACTTCAACTGAGTTCTACCTGTACGGCCGGGACGACGACTTGCAGCTTCAGCGACTGGGCGCTGCAACATCAGAAGTCCTCCCTCCCTTTTTGCAGATATATCTCTATTTTATTAGACAGTTTTCCCCCGGTGCGACCAAACAGGGTTCGTTACACCGTAATCTCCGGCGCAAGCTTCTTCAGCGACCACGTACGGTCACGACGCGTGCCAATGTAACCCAACACCAGACCAGCCAGACCCCACAGAGTCAAAACCAGCATGATGCCCCACAGGCTCGACTCATCAATGCCATACGCCAAACGACGCGTACCCGCCACCGCATAACCCATCGGGAAGAAGTCATGCATCCAACGAATCGACTCAGGCAGAGTCTCATACGGCATCGTGCCGCCCGCAGTAATCAGCTGCAGAATCAGAATGACCAAAGCAACAAGCTTGCCCGGCGCACCCAAAATCACCGTCAGACCATGGATGAAACCGGTAAAGACCAAAGCCACATAGCAGAGGAACAGCCACACCAGCCACGGATGAGCCATCTCAAAGCCCAAACCGAACTTAATCGCGGCGAACATCAGAGTCGCCTGAGCAATACCCACCAGGCCGAACGGCATCCAGCTACCGAGCATCACACGAATCGACGGAGCATGCGAAGCCAACGCACGGTTATTCATCACGCGCAACGTCTGAACCAGCATCAAGCCGCCAATCCACAGCGCCAAGCACATGAAGAACGGACCCATGCCCTCACCGTAATTACGAGCCGACGCCAGCGACTCATGCGACAGAGCCACAGGGTTCGACATCGTATCCGCAACCTTCGTCTGATCAGTCGGCGCAAGGCTCGGAACCTGCTTAGCGCCCGAAGCCAGACCGCTCTCCAGCGACGACGTACCATCCTTCAACTCGGAAGCACCATCATTCAGCTGAGTAGAACCATCAGACAGCTTCGCCGTACCGTCAGAAAGCTTCGAGGCACCATCCTTCAGCTCATTCGCGCCATCAGCCAACTTCTGCTGGCCATCAACCGCAGACTGCTCCTTCTCCGCCAAAGTGCCGCTACCATCCTTCAGCTCGGCGGTACCGCTCTTCAAAGAACCAGTACCCTCCTTCAGCTCAGAAGCACCACCCGACAGAGTCGCAGAACCACTCGCAAGGCTCGAAGCACCCGAAGCAATCTTAGAATTACCATCAGCCAGAGCCGCCGAACCCGACGCCAACGAAGACGCGCCAGCATCCACACGAGCGGCACCCTCAGCCAGCGACGAAGCACCCTTCGCCAGCGACGAAGCACCAGAATCCAGCGCATCCACGCCAGACACCAAAGTCTGAATCTTCGCCGCAGTCGACGACGAACCATCAGAAACACAATGGCTCGACTTCAACGCGCTCAGCTTCGACAAAGCATCAGCAGCGGCAGCATCACGAGTAGCCAGATGCGACTGCAGAGCCTTCTGATTCAGCTCAGCAACCTCATTCTTCGTCTCCTCAGAATCAACAGCAGCCACCAGCTGATCAGCCTGCTCCTGAGTCAACGTACCCGCCTCAACCAACGGCGCCAACTGAGCACGCATCTTCTGCGCAGTTGCAGACACCACAGTATTCGATAGATCACGGCCAAAATCACCACTACCGGCAGACGTATCCGTCTCATGCAGGCGCATACACATCGCGTTCAGCTCAGCCGGCAGCTCACGAATACCCGCCTGATCCATGCCGGTACGCAACTGATGGATACCAGACGCCAAATCATTAGCGCCCTTCGCAACCGAAGCCGAACCGCTCTTCAAGCTCGCAGTACCCTCAGCCAGGGTCGCCGAACCATCCTTCAACTTCGCCGCACCATCAGAAGCAGACGCAGCAGCCGAAGCCAAAGTCGACGAACCATCCTTCAAACTCGAAGCACCATCGGCAAGCTTCCCAGCACCAGAATCCAGCTTCGCAGCACCCGAATCCAAAGTCGAGACACCATCAGCAAGCTTCGCAGCGCCCTCCGCCAACTGCTTCTGACCATCCAACAACTGGGACTGGCCATCAGCCAGGGAGGAAGTGCCATCCTTCAGCTTCACGGCACCATCATTCACCGTGGCGGTGCCATCCTTCAGCTGAACAATCGCATCCGCCAGCTTCACCGTGCCGTTATTCACCTTCGACGCACCATCAGCAGCCTCACCCATCTTCGAATGAATCGTCGTGAAGCTAGCCAACAGTGAATTCGCCGTAGAATTACCGACCTTCTCCGCCACCGAATCACGCACCGCAGTGCCCGCCTTCGTGACAATATTCGTCAGCACATAGTTATTGGCATCATTCGTAATGACCTCAATACCCGCCGAACGAGGATCAATAGTGCCCGTCTTGCCGTCAGCATCAGGCTTGAACGAACCGGCACTCTGCAGATTCCGGGAGAAATCCTTCGGAATCACCATCGCAAAGTCGTAAATACCGTTCTCCACGCCTTCAACAGCCTCAGCGCGGGTCTGCACCTGACGCCAATCAAACGTGCCCGCATCCAGAAGGTTCTTCTTCACATCAGCACCGGTGTTCACCTGCTTACCTTCAGAGTCCGTCGCGCCCTCATCCTCAACCACCAGGGCGCCCACAATGCCATTCACATGGCCGTAAGCATCCCAGTTACCGTACAGGTACAGGGCACCGTACAGCAGCGGAATGCAGGACATCGCAAGCAGCACCAAAACCGGCAGAACACCGCTGGTCAGGCGTTTCAGCTCAACGAGTGCAACACGCAGAACAGTCATTCTTACTCCTTCTCAGCGTTTTCGCCATGTTCGGGGGAATCATTGGAGGATTCAACCTCGCCCTCAACAGGATCCGGCGCGTTCTCCTCAGGGGCACGGCCGACCACAGCACGCGCACCATGCCAGGACTCCGAAATATGGGGCACAACCGCCACCACCGTGCGCGGGTGGTCCTCATCCGCGGCAAGCTCCTCCAGATACGGAAGCCACATGTACGTGTGGTTCAGATGGCGGGAAGGAGTATCAAAAACCAGCAGGTCAGAGGGACTATGCTTCGCCAAAGCGGCCATCAGCTCAATGTTCATCTCGCCGCTAATCTCATCCATCCACAGCCCGTCCAGCTCCTCCAGGCCGCGTTCAGCCAGCCAGCGGCTCGCGCGAGGACGACCAAAAATCGGCAGGTTATAGGACAGCATCTCCGAAACATAATCGTGCACGCGCATATGCTGCTCAGGAGCGGTCACATCAGGAGAATCCACCACGCTGCTGAGAGCACGCAGACGCTTCATCGAAATAGGACGAGGCTCATCATCGCCCTTGCTCCAGCTAATCGTGCCGCCGGACAGGGGAAGGCGGCCAGTCAGCGCCAACGCAAGAGAGGTACGCTCCAGCTGGCTATCTGCCTGAACAATAATGACTTCACCCTCGCCCACTGAGAAGGTGGTGCGGTCAAAAAGCGGAGTGTGGCGCCCTTTTGCCCAAATATTGTCAACTCTTAACACGGTTAAATCCCCTCAGAGAATGGACGGTTCGGGTGAGTTTCTGGGAGTCCTCCGCGGGCACCGCGCGGGGTGTTAAACGACAGGCGCGGGCAGGCGGAGGCTCCAATGCCTATATATGGTAGACCCAGTTGTGTGTGATGTAGTGGGCTTTTCTTGAAAAACATGGGTCATTTTTGAAATTCTTGAAGTATTTTTCAAATAAATGGGGTTTTTCGTACAAATAACGCGAAAAGCCACGCAGTCTCTACACGGCTTTTCGCGTTATACAAACCATTTTAAGGGTGAGGCTTAGAGGAGGTCAGGGGCGGCGTTCCTTAAAGAAGTCCACCATCAGCTGCGCGCACTCATCAGCACGCACCCCCGCATACACCTCGGGAGCCGGAGCAACCCTGCCGTCACGCAGCACATCGTAACGACTGCCAGCAGCCCCCGTCTTCTCCTCCCAGGCACCAAAAACCACCGTCGAAACGCGCGACGCCAGGATTGTACCGGCACACATCAGGCACGGTTCAACCGTCACCACGAGCGTGCACCCGTCCAGGCGCCACTGACCACGATGCGCCGCCGCCTGACGAATCGCATTCACCTCCGCATGGGCACTGGGGTCATGCTCCCGCTCGCGAGTATTGCCCGCCGAACCAATAATGACACCCCGCTCGTCCACCACCACAGCACCAATAGGGATCTCGCCACGCTCACCTGCGGCGGCTCCCTCGGCGAGGGCGCGCACCATCCACTCGCCGTGTTCGGGGCGAGCGGGAATATCGCTGAGCACAGCGGAAGAACCGTCTGTGACCGTCAATTTTGAATATTCCGAATATGACATACAACCTCGTCAGGGGAATAAATAAACGATAATAGGCGCAACTAATGGGTGGCGGCCAAAGAGAAAGGATACACCGCAGAAGCACCTGTCAGCCGCAGCTCCCGCGCCACAACCGTAAACGCCCACCGCGAATCCACCACATCAGAAACCAGCAGAATAGGGCACCGATGCTCACGCACATAGTCCAGAACTTCTGCAGGCACCCGGTACGAGCGCAGCACATCCGCACAACGGAACGCGCTATTACCGCCAAAGAAACGCGGCTCCCCCACCAGAGATACCCGGCCTAAATCCACCAGACGACCCACCGACGCCAATCCCCTACCCAGGGACTGAGCCAAACGAGGACGCACCGGCGAAGGCAGAGTCAACACCGCCACCGGACGACCCGCCTCAGACCATTCCCACGCAGCAAGCACCTTCACACAGGCGCGACCCAGCTCGGCAGGGACCTCCGAATCAACCGGCTCACCCAGCTCATTCGTCGCCAAAAGCTCACGCAGACGAGTACCGTACCCCATGTCGCTCAAACGCGCCAAGGCGTAACCGGGTTCAGTCTGCTCATCCTTAGACAAACGACCGCGCGGCGCATCCGCACCCATCAGCTGATCCAGCCCGCTCGGCCACATGCGGCGCGGCTGCAGGGGCACGCCCACCGTATTGAAACTGCTCTGTGCCGCCTGCTGCGCCTCAGTGGGAACGTCAACCGGGTACCAGGGGCCCGCACACACATCGCAACGACCGCACGCAGTCGCGGAAGCATCATCAAGCTGCTGAGCCAGGAAAAGCATACGACACTGACTAGTGCGTTCATACTCGAGCATGGCGTTCTGCTCCACCACACGCGCCTGCGCCACCGCCGCGTAACGTGCACTATCGTACTGCCACGGCGAAGAGGTACGACGCCAGTAGTTACCTTCCTTCACTGCCGCACCCTCAACGTCCAGCACCTTCAGCAGAAGCTCCAGGGTGGAGCGGCGCAACTGAACACGCGCCTCCAACGCGGTAATGCTCAACCCCTCCGGGGACTGAGCGAGGGCATCCAAAACAGCCAGCGCCTGCTCCTCATCAGGCATGGAGGCGGTCGCAAAATACTCCCAAATAGCGCGGTCTTCGCGACCGGGCAGGAGCAGAACATCCGCATTGACGGCACCGCGGCCGGCACGACCAATCTGCTGGTAGTAGCTCACCGCCGACGACGGCGCGCCCAGGTGCACGACAAAACCCAAATCGGGCTTGTCAAAACCCATACCGAGGGCACTCGTCGCAACAAGAGCCTTCACCCGGTTTTCCTTGAGCGCCTGCTCCGCAACCAGCCGCTCATCCGGGTCAGTTTTACCGGTGTAGGCGAGTACCTCGTAGCCGCTGGCACGCAGGGCGTTTGCGGTATCTTCTGCCGCAGAGACAGTCAGCGTGTAGATAATGCCCGAACCGGGCAGGCTGTTCAGGTGTGTGAGCAGCCAGCCGATGCGTTGCGCTTCATCAGGCAGGGTCAGAACACCCAGGCGCAGGGACTCGCGGGACAGCGGACCGCGCAGCACATGCACGGGTGCGGCGGTATCGCTGCTGAGCTGTTCGGCAATATCGCGGCTAACACGGTCATTCGCGGTCGCGGTAGTCGCCAGCACCGGCACGCCCGCCGGGAGAGATTTGATGAGCGAACCAATACGGCGGTAGTCGGGGCGGAAGTCATGGCCCCAGTCAGAAATACAGTGCGCCTCATCAATAACGAGCAGACCCAGGCGCGGTAGCAGGTACGGTAGCCACTGCTCGCGGAACGCCGGGTTATTGAGGCGTTCGGGGCCGACCAGCAGTACGTCGAGCTCGTCAGCTTCGAGGCGGGTACGGATCTCGTCCCATTCGGTGACGTTCGCGGAGTTCACCATGGCGGCGCGCACTCCCGCGCGGGACGCCGCCTCAACCTGATCACGCATGAGGGAAAGCAACGGGGAGACAATAAGCGCCGGGCCCATACCGCGGGCACGCAACAGCAGGGAAGAAATGAAGTAGACCGCGGACTTACCCCAGCCGGTACGCTGCACGACGAGGGTGCGGGCGCGGTCGGCTACGAGGGCGCGAATCGCCTCGTATTGGCCGTCGTGGAACTCGGCATCAGTAACACCGGTGAGGCGGCGCAGCACTTCGCGGGCTTCAGCATGCAGGGAGTCGGCATGTGGGGAATCGGCGGGGCGGTAAGCTGACTGCTGGGGGTTCATGTTCTCTCCAACGGTGGGTGGTTGGGTCAATCGCTACGCCGCGACGCGCCGTGCTCTCTTCCCATCATGTCACACCCCGCGTCCCCTGGTCTGACGGACGGTCACTACTTGGGGAGGCGTGCGAGCGCCGCATCACCTCACGCGGTTTCGGTTCCGCCGGTGCGGAGATTTACGCCTCGCTCACCCGTGCATCCGGCGTAAATGCCGGTAGAATTGTGCCAGTAATACACAGCCTCCGCATAGTTTTGCACAACGTTCGCCATAGGTATGCTTTCTATGCTGGTGTTACTCCGGCGCCGATCCGTGCGTGCGGTCCACTCACAGTTCAGGATTTTTCATGACTTTTCTTGCCACCGCTTTGGCGCATCTTCCGGTTGCGCTCTTGGGTCTCGACCTTGAGCAGTTCCTGCTCGATACCGGCCCCTGGGTTCTGGTAGTTTCGGCAATTATCGTATTTATTGAGTCCGGTGTTCTTTTCCCGATTCTTCCGGGTGACTCCCTGATTTTTGCTCTGGGTATGTTGCATGAGCAGATGGGCCTGTCCCTGTGGGTTGCGTTCCCGGTCCTGGTGCTGGTTGCTATTGCTGGCGCTGAGGTTGGTTACCAGATTGGTGCCCGTTACGGCCGTAAGATCTTCAAGGATGACGCGAAGATTCTGAGCACCAAGAACCTGCACACTACCGAGGAGTTCTTCCAGAAGCGCGGTAGCTTGGCTCTGGTTCTGGGTCGTTTCGTGCCGATTGTTCGTACTTTTGTGTCTCTTGCGGCGGGTATTTCTTCGTACGACCGTAAGAAGTTCCACCTGTGGAATGTTGTTGGCGCGGTTGCGTGGATTGGTTCGATTGGTCTGGCGGGTGTGCTGCTGGGCGGTATCCCGTTCGTGCACAACAACATTGAGTACATTGCTGTGATTATTGTGGCGGTTTCTGTGGTGCCGGTCTTTATCGAGTACCTGCGTGGCCGCTCGAAGGCGAAGCAGGAATCTGCTGAATAATACGTGAGTTCTTCTCGGTCGTGAGCCGGGGATGCGAAAGGGTGGGGATACCGTCTGGTATCCCCACCCTTTTGTGTTCTCTCAAGCCGGTGGAGGTGACGTCCCGGAAGCCGGTTGCACCTCCGCGAGGTTACTTTACGCCCATGCGTCGCAGGCCTCCACGCATTTGAATGTACCGCCCCACCTGCGGCTGGCAGAGAAGAACAATAAAGAAAATGCGGATGATGAAGTCAAAGGCGAGCTTCACATACATGCCCTCAAGGGTCATAAACGGACCAAAAAACATCACCCTGAACGCTTGGGAATTATAGTCATTGCTCAGAAAGAAGCGGTCAGAGCCGGCCACGACCACAATATCCAGGATCATGCGTAGCACGCCCTCGATAATAATCATCACTCGCGCCCACTCATAACCCTCATTAAGGTACCAGGCAGAGACTGCTCCAAGAACAATAGGGAGAATCATCGTAAGCCCCATAGTGGAAGCTGCCAGCCAATACACAAATATAAACTCTAGACCCACAATAGGCTGTAGGGGGTACGTAGCCAGGAGCAAGACCACGCAAATGCTTACCATCCAGATGGCAATGGGGCGCGGCGGAAGATTGATAGCGCGCTGGGCGCTCGGAACACCGTGCACGGGGCGGACATCTACAGGAACCGGAAGCTGATGCGCCGCAAAATTCGGTACCGGAAAGTTCGGTGCTGCGGTATCAGACTGAGCTACCTGCGGTGCCAGCGTGCCCGCGGGGGCGCTGGAAGTATTGTTAAACATCGTCGTTCTTTCTCTCATATGCTCGCACTGTAGTGCGTCAGTCGGTGATTGTTGCGCTCGTTTAGGTAGATTTGCTTGAAACATACCTAAAAGAGTTATTTGATGTAATTAGCTGAGAGAATAATACTTTTTCAGTATAGGGTAAGCTCTTCGAGCCCAGTAGAGTTTTTATACGAAGCCTGGAACCTTTTAGGTAACTCAAAGGGTTTTACCAGCTAGAAGATTGCGATGTTTAACGCGAAAGGGTGGGGATACCGTTTGGTGTCCCCACCCTTTTCATGCTCTGAGCCTTTCGGTGGAAGTGGCGCCGTTTGAGGCAAACATCCTAGTTGAGGCTGTTCCCGCCTTCATTGGAGTTCGTGTTAGGTGCCTGTGGTTTCTGATCGACCACCTGGTTATTCAGTGCACTGCTGCCGGTAGCCGTGTACGCCCACACAGATGGACGGGTCAGCAACACAATATTCCGGATGTAGAGGACAGTAATGAAAACACCAATCGCGGTACGTATGAGAAAAGCGACCGCAAAATCTGCAGGGTCAGAGGACTGCAACTCATCCATCAACAAGGTGATATAGCGGGAGTCTATGAGGAAATCTTCCACATACACAAACATGCGACTCAAGACCTCGTAGGCGCTGTACATGAGGGTAAGTATGTGCGCCCATCTGTGTCCTTTCCAGGTCATCCAGAAGAGGAAAATCTGGATAAGAACAAAGATGAGAGGGTACCCCAGCATACGCACGATAAGCTCAGGTAGCGTCACCACACCGGCGATTGGTTTACCGTAGAGCAGGAAGAATTGGATAGTACTGAAAAGCGACAGAATAATAATCGCGGCGGTGCACCACTTAGCACTGTGCAGAGCCTTCGGGCGTACCCGCCCCGCATGTTCGGAGGCGGTAGCGTAACCGGCGGTCGCGTCCCGGTAGCCGGTAGTGGCATGCTCGGGGGTGCCGTTGCCGGGTGCATTATCCTCTGCCGCGTTATTGTCTACCGCACCGGTGGGGGCGGCGTTGTTGGTGGCGGTGTTGTTGGATGTGCCGTCACCCTCTACCGTGCTATTTTCAGGCTCATTGGACGGCAGCAAAACACTGTATTCGGGAACCGTGTACTCCGGGTTATTCAACGGTTGTTTTGGGGTACGTTCTGACATCGTCGTTCCTTTCTCCCCTGGCACCCACCCCGCACTACAGCGCACGGAGCGGGTGTTAAAGAGTCTTACCCTAAGGATATAAGGAGGCGCGCCGCACCCTAGGAAGGCGGTACCCTTTCTCAGCGTATTCAGAGGTATCCGAGTAACCACGTGCACCATTCCGAGGGCTAGCCCCGGAACTCCTGACGTTGGTGTTCCTTTCTAGGTGCCCCATCCCGCGCTACGGTGCGGGGATCGAGGGTTGCGCCCCTCTGACGAGGTGCGTTCGCCGTCCTCGTCGTCATCGAAAAGCTCCCGAAGTTCTGCCGGCACCTGACCGGCAGCCTGCCTCGTCTCAGACATCATCTGCTGGCGTTCTAGCGCACGTGCCCCGCTAACGATTTGTGTGTACATCCTAATAGGAGCACGAGTCAGCAGCACAATCATCAGGAGGTAAAGAACGAGAGTAAAAACGCCGCTCGCGATACGCACCAGACTGGACGCCGCAGCCGCTCTAGAGCTTAACCCCGAGAAATTATCCGCAAGAATAAGCACACCGCTAGCAGCCGCGAGAGCGCAGTAGATGATGGTAAGAATGCGCGCCCACTCGCGGCCATCCCAGATCTTCCAGAGAACAAAAATCGGGATGGCAGAGATGATGAGGGTAACCACCAAGGCAGAGAAGAGAACACTCACCACCATCTCAAAATCGATATACGACCGGCTTAGAATCGGCAGAAAGTTACTCAAGGGTCCCAGCACGATAATGGCGGCAGCGCACCACATGACGCTACGCATAGCCTGCGGGCGCTTCGGAATTACCTGCTCGGAGGCGACAGGCGCGGTGTAGCCGGTAATGGTTTGCTCGGGGGTGCTGGCGTGCTCGGGGGCGCTGCCGCCGGGTGCGTTGCCCTCCGCCGCGCTGTTATCTGCGGCGCTATCGGAAGTTACGTTATTGAAGGCGGCATCGCCTCCTGCTGTGCTGTTTTTAGCCTCGTCGGAGGGCAGCAGCACGCTGTATTCGGGAACCGTGTACTCCGGGTCGTTCAACGGTTGTTTTGGGGTACGTTCTGACATCATTGTTCCTTTCTTCTCTTCGCGCCCCGCCCCGCACGCTACAGCGCAGTGTAGTGCAGGGCGGGTGTAGAAGAGTCTCCCCATGAGGAGGGGCATCCCACCCTAGTTGAGGCGGTAGCCTTCCTCGGTGTACACGGAAGTATCCTTGTAGCCGCGCTGTTCGTTGCGGGAGTTCTTCCGTGCATCCGTGCGGCGGGTCGTCTTGTACTGCTGGGCGACCGCCTCCTCAGCCCGTCGGTTAGCTTCTTTCTCTTCCCGACGAGTCTGCTCTTCGTCCAGGCGAGCGCTCATTTCTGCACCCTGATGGAAAACGACCCAGCCATCATCGGCGTTCACCTGTTCGCGTGCCTTCAACCGCGCCAACCTCGCAGTAACCACATACGACCTGGTGGAACGACTAAGGAGCAACACAACTATCAGCAAGTAGAAAGCCGTGAGAAAAGCTCCCATAATGTCACTCACCACAATGGAAACTACGTAGTCTCGGGGTCTTGAAGTCAGTGATTCATCCGCCAGCCTGGAGAAATAATCAGCCGAGATGAAAGATTGCAAACTCAGGGCCCCAACAAAAACTGCAAAAGCGCTACCGAAGAGGGTGAGGAAGTACGCCCATCTACGGCCCTTCAACAGTCGGCGGAGGACAAAAATCGGTATGAGAGAGAAGACCAAGGTAGCGAATATGCCCGAAATGATGATGCCCGGCATCATTTCCATAACGCGATCTGGCACCTCGTTATGGATAGATACATAAATACGTTGGATTGCCGACAGAATAATAATGGCTGTAGCGCACCACATGACGCCGCGTAGCGCCTTCGGCCGCGGCGGGAGCACCACCTCAGGCGCGGCAGGGGCGGTAGAGCCGGCGGTAGCCTTCGCGTCCTCGTGTGCTTGGGGATTATCAGCCCCACCAGCGGAGGCGCCGTCGCGATTGGGCTTTACACCCGCCTTCTGGGCACGCTGAACCTGCTGTATCTCATCCAGCAGGCGGTTCTTCTCCACCGGATCATTCGAGAGCGCATAATCGGCAGAAAGCTCACGCAACAGCTGCTCGGTAGAGTCCTTGACCGGGCCTTCTTCCTTCTCAAGCTGACGAAGAACATCCTCGCGAGTCAGCTCTTCTTCATCCTCAGCACCCGAGGTGTTTTTCTCGATATCCCTCATCTGTTTGCGAATCACCGCTAGGCTCGGAACCGCACCCACCGCCGGGCGAGTCAGCAGGAACATGAGAACAGCGCTACCCGCCGTAATGACCGCAACCAAAACCTGCGTCACGATAGACGAAGCAGCAACAGGATGCGATGCGGAATCCAAAGCAGTAAACGCAGGGAAAAGCACCTGCGCCATACCAAAAAAACCCGCGAACGAGAGCACACCGCTCAAGAAGCACAGCAGAAGGTACAGCATCGTCAGGCGGCGCGGATTAATGTACCCGTCTTTGACCCACCCCAGAACAATCCAGAGGAACGGCACCACCAAGAGGGCGTCAGGCAGAACCTTCGGCAGGGCATAACTAAGGAACGAGCCGATGTTCACACTACGACCCGCAGTCACGAGAATCTGGTACGCGTCCAGGAGGAAATACACCAGAATGAGCGTCATACCGATGGAATAGGCTTTACTAAGAAGCTCCAGTCCCCGGTTATATTCCTGTTCCTTGTCGCCAACTATGCCAAGGTTTCTTTTTACCTCTTCAAACGCCGCCCTCTCATCATATGTGCGCTTGGCGGCGCCGGGGCTCGTCTGCGATGAGGATTCGTGCGCAGATTCGGAAGTAGGGTGCACGAGTCATCCTAACTGTGGTTGGGTGAATAGTGGTTGGATAAATAAAGTTATCGGTGAGCCGCAGGAGCCGCGGCCAGAACCTCTGAGGCTAAATCAGGTAATCCTCGCTGCGGCGCACACGCCAATCACGGCGCGCCTCCATGTAAGAACGCGACTGACGCGACCACACCAGCGCCAACGCCACAACGCACACCAGCATGTACGGGCCAGCCACATACACCGGCGTGTACAGCGGCGAAGCGCTACTGAGCAGCAGCTCAACGTCCTGGCTCGGCGCACCATTCAACGTACCCAGAAGAGCCGCCACCGTCAGCATAATCAGCAAAGAAGCCAACACGCCCAACGCCAACGCCACCGACAGCACCAACGCCGCCCACCGGTAACCACGCAGATACGCCACCGTGCAGAAGCCATGCAGGGTCACGTTACCGAACGCGCTGACCATCAGGAAAAGCACCGGGTAGTACGCCTGCGCATCCACCAGCGACTGGGCGCGCCAGGTCGAAAAATGCGACAAATGGGTAGTCGCATACGAGATGCCGGTGTACGCGATCAGCGCCAGCCAGCCCACAGCAATAGCGAGCAGAACCCAACCCGCCACAGACACGAGAGTGGGGGTGGCGGGCTTCGTAGGATGCGTGGTGTTCGGAGCGGATGGCGGAGAGGACTCGACGGCGGACATAGCTGAATCTTTCGGATATCGGCTGATAGTGTGCGGAAAACGTATGAGCGAGTGTGTGATGTGAGTGTGGGTGGCGGCGCGGCGTTCATCTACCGCGCCGCCTCAAAAAACTTTAGGCAAAAGTGGACGGGTCAACCGTCGCAGAAATACTGTCGGGTAGCGACGGAGAATCTGCCTGGTTCGCCATCGCAATTCGCAAGTTGTTGAAGCGGTAAATGGTCAGCAACGATAGACCGACCTCACTCAACCAGACCAGGCCCAAGACAACAAGTATCAGCAGGGGGTCCAGGCCCATCGAAACCCCAGCCCAGTCGAGCATCAACAGCAGGAACGTAATCGGTGAAAGCACCAGCCCCATCGCAACAAACCCAATTAGGGAGCAGATAGCCCAAACGCTATACACGGAGGCGTCCGCCGAATCATGCGGAGGGCGCATCAGCGGCCACATCTGAACCACCAGGTAAAGCGCCGCGACAAAGCCAAAGCAAATCGCCAACGGCTGCGTGTACTGAGAAATAATGAGGCCTTCAACCAGGGCCAAAATGCACAAAATAACGGCGCGGACCAGGAGGTTCTTCTTGAGCTTCTGCTTGCGGTCCTTCACCTCATCAGCGGTGTAGGTGCGCAGAAAAGCGGGTAACTGACCCTGCCCCGGGAACGGTGGTAGAGGACCCGTCGGGTGCGTACGCACCACAATCGGCGGATTCGTACCATCCTGAATGATCACGGTAGAAGTCGCCGAAATAACCGGATGCGAACCAGTGACCACCGGCGGCACGTTCAGCGGAACGGACACCTCCGGCGTGGCAGGCGTCGCCTGGCGGATAGGCGCCTGATAGCGAGTCTGCACACTGAGATCTTCATCCGGGTGTTCTGCGGATGAAGCGGCATCTGTGTTCAGGTGTGTAGCGCCCATGGGTGACCTCCTGGCAGGTGCGGGTCGTGTTTCTGTCTCTACCGTATCACGCGTACTTTAGGGGAATCTGAGCAGTGGCTGGGCATCACTGAGAGCGTGTCCCGCTGTCGTTCACTGTCTCGTCTTCACCCTCTCAGAGGCGTGAATGCATGAAGGAACACCCCACCCGCTGGCGCGAATGAACGCCATTCCTCAAGACCATAGCTTTTACTGTTCAGTGCCTGCTTGCTTCTCCAGCTTGCTCCGGCGCAGACTCCTACGAACCGCCAAACTATAAAACAGCGAGAACAGAACCTCCAAGGCGAAGGACGCCATGACCGTCAGCAAGCTCACCGTATAGAACATGCCCACACGGTCCAGCAGAGTCTGCGGACCCTGCACCGTCACCAGCGCATAGACAAAGAACGCCGTCATAATGGCCGCCGCAACCCCGGATACCACATTCGCCAGCAACACCAGCTTCACCGAACGGTTCGCCCGGTAAATCATGGCAAGCCATATGTGCATCACCAGGTAGACCAGCGGCACCGCACCAATCGGGAAAAGCGTGACGCGGATGAAGTAATAAACAACAATCAGCGAGGGCACGACCAGCAGCAGCACACGCACCAGGTACAGGTTCTTAGCCGGCAGCGGGTAATCACTGGTGACATTCCAGAACTCGTCAGCCTGCTGCTCCAGCTCCTCCATGGCCTGCAGCTGCATGAGCTGCGCCTGCGACATATGTTCCCGGGACATATGCTCCCGCGACATATGCTCCTGCGGAATAAGATCCGAGGAACCCGCCACCTGCGCAAGCTCAGCGGCAGAAACCGGTTCGCCCCGCCGCATACGAGCGGAATCAGCCATCTTAGCCCTCAAAAATACCGCGAGAACGGTCCTTACGCACGCTCTCAGCAGGGAAAATACGACCGCTCATGCTGATGTACACGCCCGGCTCCAGCAGGTTCAGGGCGGCAATAGCGGCACCCAGGTTGAAACCGGCATCCGAACGAGCCATCACGGCGGGCTGCATCGCACCGGTCAGCACCACAACCTTATCGCCCAGGTCAGCGTGCTCGACCAGGTAGCGGGCAGTCTCCGGCATGGTGTCGGTACCGTGAGTGATGAGCACCTGGTCGTTAGTGACAGCATTCAGCGCCTCGGTCAGCTCGGCACGATCCTCATCAGTCATGTCCAGGCTGTCCTTGCCAATCAGCGGGCGAATATCAAAACGGATATCGGTAATCACGCGGTCCAGCAGGTCCTTAGCGGCAGGCTCACCAATATCCATGGTGCCCGCCACCGAATAGAACTTATCGATCGTGCCGCCGGTGGCAAGAATCGTGATTTCTTCGGGGTTCTTAATGGTGACGCTCACGGGGTTTCCTCATCTTTTCGGGTCAACGTACACGAATCAAAAACTGCCAGGCCAACCCGGCAGGACACGCCCCACCACACAGGATAGGCACGGGGTAAAACCCCGCGCATAAGGGTGAAGACGCAAAAACCCGCCGACCCCCGCAAAGCGGGAGGCGACGGGTCGGCTAGTGCGCCCTGTGGGGCTCGAACCCACGACCTGCGGATTAAAAGTCCGTAGCTCTACCGACTGAGCTAAAGGCGCTCCTATCCACACAAAATTGAAAGTGTGCAGATAGAAATACTATACACTACCGGCCCCCAGCCAATGAACGGTACACTGGAAAATCCTATGTCTACACCCGCAACATCAACCGGCGCCTCCGGGCGCTCACGTCACCGCACCCACCACCGACCTGTCCTCTACTCCGCCGAGAAATTTGAACGCCACGAAGGCGGCATGGACCCCGCCGCACGTGAAGAGGCGGCGCACGCCTCCGCACGCATCCTGCTGATGCGCGGACGCGGCACCGACGAGCAGATGACCGAACGGCTCGTCAGCTTCACCGACGACTACGGTATTGAGATGCTTGCCGAACTCTGGTCGCACGCGAGCACCCACTCCCTGCCGGGTGCGCTGTGGCGTATGTACTGGCTGCGGGATGTGGTGCATCGTTCACCACGCGGAGTGAGCCGCGCCTTTGAGCTGGGCATGGCGGAGGACTACCGTTCGCACGTGGTGGCGGGTGTTCCCGACCCGCCGAGCGCCGACGAGGTGGTCCGCACGATTGATGAGATTCTGGCGGGCCTGTACACCGGCGATATGGACATTGCGATGGAACGTTGCGCGGCGTTTGCGCACGTGGTGGCGTTGGGTATTCGCACCGATTATGCGCGCTCTGCCGGGCAGGATGCTGCGGTTCCGGGTAGCCACGAGGTGAAGCGTGAGGCGGTGGAACGTCGTGCTCGTCTGCCGCGTCAGGCTCAGCAGATGGAGCAGATCGCGCACGATTTGGAGGCGGTCGCCGCCCAGCTGCGCGCCGTTGAGGCTGGTCAGCAGGCTACCGGGGCTTCGGAGGCTGATTCTGCGCAGGAAAAATCGCAGACCAACCTCGAAGCATTCTAGTCTTCTGCAACGTTTAGGCGCCTAAAAATGCGGGTTCGTGCCGTGAATTGGCACAGGTTCCACATTGGGTCGCAGAGGCGCGAAAAGCCTATTTCTAATTGACTCTGTGCCGGGTGCGGGTGGATAATAATTACAAGATGTCGGGTTGCTAATAGGTAGCCCCGGGCTCCAAATCTTTAGCCGCTTCGAGCGGCCTTCCGCCGAGAGGCGCTCCCAACCCGACATCCCTAAACGTTCCGGTGGGGGTCGAGAAATCGACCCCCACCGTCTTTTGTTTAAAACCGTCATGCGGAACCGCGAACAGGTCGGCGCTATAACGTGTGCAGGGCGGGCGCTCGTGAGATACCCACGGGCTATGCGCACCCGCAGCACCCAATACTGGTTAGACTGGGAACTATGCTGCACCGACTTTTCCCCCACGCCAACGAATCCCTCGCCTCCCTCGCTGAAATTTCAGCGCAGGTCGGTGAGGCGGCGGCATTGCTCTCTGAAATGGTCGGCTCCCCCGTCGCGGAGTATCCCGAACTCTTCGAACGCATGCTCACCCACGAGGCGGACTCCACGAACCTGCTGTTCCGCACCCTCACCGAGGTGCGCAGCTCCTTCTCCCCGCCCATCCCGCGTGAAGACCTGTACACGCTGGCGCGCAAGCTCACCAACGCCGTCGAGAAGCTCACCAGCGCCGCGCACGTGCTGTCCCTGCACAGCATTGACGGCTTCGCCACGCACATCACCTCAATCCTGGACATTATTCAGCGTCAGGCGGTGCTGACCGCCGCCGTCATCCCCAAACTTGCCGATATTCGCGGCCTCGACAACTACTGGATGGACATGCTGCGTATCTCCCGCCAGGCGCTACGCACCGCCGAAGAATACGACGCGTACATTGCCGAGCGTTACACCCCCGAACGGTACCGCCGCTACGCCACCTTCCTGGCGCAGCTGACCGCCGCCTCCAACGCTATGCGTGATGTGTCCGCCGAAATTGGCCGCATTATCGTTCAGGAATCCTAATGCTCCTGGGTCTTCTAGCCTGCTGCGCCTTCATTGCCGCGGTCTACGTTACCGGTGTGCACGACGCCTCCAACTCCGTCGCTGTTCCGGTGCGTACCCGCGCCCTCGGCGAGCGCTCCGCCCTGTACCTTGCCGCGCTCTTCAACGTGCTCGGCGTGGTCGGTGCGTTCCTGCTGCTCGGTGAGTATTCCGCCTCGTGGGTGAGCGCCCCGGAGGGTATTACCGGCTTGAACGGCATCGTTGCGGCGCTGTTGGTCTGCGCTATCTGGGGCGTGCTCACCTGGTTCCTGCGGCTGCCGTCCTCCTCGACCCACGCGCTGGTCGGTGCCCTCGCCGGTGTGAGCTGGTGGGCCCAAACGAGGATCGACAGCGCCGCCGAAGGGTTCGGTTCGCTCGCATTCCTGCCGCATATTTTTGGGGCGACTCTGTTGCCGCTCTTCTACCTGCCGCCGCTCATTTTTCTGCTGTCCTGGTTGATGGTGGTGCCGTTCTACCGGCTGGTGGTCGGCCACAACCCGCGCCTAGTGAATCAGCGTGCCCGCGAGGTGCTGGCGGTGTCTGCCTCCGCGATTTCGCTGCTCCACGGCCTGCAGACCGGCTACCTGTACCTGCTGCTGTGGGCGCTACTGAGCGAACGCATCATGGATCCAGCGCTGATTCAATCCCTCACCTGGGGCGGGATGCTGCTGGGCACCTTCATTATTGCCCTCAGCCTGGGTGCGGGTACGCTGACCGGTGGCCGCCGTATCGGCTACACCTTCGCCTACAAGATGGTGCGCCTGGACCCGTTCCGTGGCGCGGTCGCTCAGGGTACGACCGCGGTGGTGCAGGTGCTCGGCTACTTCCTGCTGCAGGTGCCGTTCTCCTCCTCGCATCTGGCGACGGCATCGGCGCTCGGCGCGGGCGTGAACCAGCGCTTTAACGCGCTGAAATCCAGGATTGTTCTGCAGATTCTTCTGGTGTGGCTGGTAACCATTCCGGCGTGCTTTGTGCTCGGTGTGCTGGCGATGGTGGCGCTACAGTCCATCAGCTAGTTTTTAGGGGCGGTGTATGCCTCTGTGTGCCTGCTGCTGCGGCGTGGACGGGTGGCGGGTTGAGTCTGAACAGTGCACACCTTCATAATGGGTTGAGTTCCTGGGCTGGCACGGGCCCGCTCACCCTCGACTGATTGTGGTTATGTCTTCCCCTACCGTAGCTATTCTGGTCCGCACGAAGGGCCGCCCCCGCTTCTTGAGCCGCGCGCTGGAGAACATTGCGCAGCAGACCTTCACCGACTACACGGTCTGCGTGGTCAACGACGGAGGCGACGAGCAGGCAACCCGCGCTGTCATTGAGGCTTCCCCGCTGGGTTCCGGCCGCGTACAGCTGCTGACCACCGCCGGTGGCAACATGGAGGCGGCATCCAACGCCGGTTTGGCGGCGACCACCTCCACGTACGTGGCGATTCACGATGACGACGACCTGTGGGCACCCGAGTTCCTGGAACGCACCGTCGCGGCGCTCGAAGAAAGCGGCGCGCTCATGTGCACCACCCGCGTTGTGGAGCGATACGAACGCAAGAACGCCGAGGGCGAGTTCGAGGTGTACGAGGAACGTATTTTCCACGACGGGCTGCCCAGCGTCGGTTTGCAGTTCCTATTCCGCACGAACCGTGCCGTGCCGATTGGCATTCTCTACCGCCGCAGCCTGCACGAGCTGGTCGGTTTCTACGACGAGTCCCTGCCGGTGGTCGGCGACTGGGAGTTCAACCTGCGTGCCGCCTCCGTTGCGGATATTCTGCTGGTGGATGAGCCGCTGGCGTACTGGTCGCTGCGCCCCGACGCGGAGGGCGCCGAGGCGAATAGCGTGAAGCGTCAGGCTGAGCATGCCCGCTTCGATTCGATGGTGCGCGCCCGCGCTATCCGCGAGGATCTGCAGGCGGGTGCCCGACCGGGTGCGTACCTGTACCAGGCACATTTGGCGGCTGACCTGGAACGCCGCGTGATTGACGGGCACGATCTGACCCGCGAATCCCTGGACATTCTGCGCTCTATCGAGAGCCGCCTGGAGCGTATCGAGGCTCGTCAGCAGGCTATTGAGAGCCGCCAGCAGAGCATTGAGGAGCGCCTGCGGGTTCTCAAGCACCTACGCACCCCGGGCCGTGCGTTGCGCTCCTTGGCGAAGCGTTCCCTCAATCAGCGCTCCCTGGTTCGTCGCGGTACTGAGGCTGGGTCGACTGAGACCGGGTCGGCAGAGCAGAAGGGCGCGTAACCGTGACAGAGAACAATCATTCTTCTACAGCGTTGCCTTCTGCAACACCGCGCGTGCTCGTCATTGGCGATATCGGCCAGCACACCTACCACGTGGGTGACGAAGCCATGACCATTGCGAGCGCTCAGGCGCTTTCCGAAGGCGGCGCGGCGGTCACCCTCATGACCCGCGATGTGGGCCATTCGGCGCGCTATATCGGCGCGGCGGTAAATCATGAAGCGGTAAATCGTGAGGTGGCAAATCATGAGGTGGGCGCACCCTACGAGTACCTGCCGTTTTTCCTCTTCCCCTGGGCGCCAGCTGAACGCGAGCTGACCCTCGCGGCGCTCGAGTGCATCCTGGCACAGCTGCACGCCGACAGGGAGCGCCCCTCCATCACCGAGCTGGTGGCTCTGCCGCAGGTGCAGGTGCTACCGGAGGTGCTGCATCCGCTGGAGCAGACCGTTGAGCGGATGGTGGATTTCGCGGATTCTATCGCCGCCATGGACGCGGTCGTGGTCTCCGGCGGCGGCAACCTCAACTCCCGCTACGGCTGGCTACTCTACGAACGCGCCGCCGCGGTGCGTGCCGCCGAGCATGCGGGCGTGCCCGTGTACGTGACCGGCCAGTCCCTGGGCCCGGTCCTGAACCCGCACGATGCGCAGGTTCTGGAACGCATGCTGCGCACCGCCCGTTCGGTGACGGTGCGCGAACGTTCTTCCCTCGCTTGGTGCCGTGAGCGGGGTATTGACGCGCGCCTGAGCGTGGACGATGCCACCGACTACCTGGCGGCTTCCCCTGCGCGTACCCTGCACTATGCGGAGGGCGTTTCCGCAGGTCAGGCACTGGATGAGCTACCCGAGCGCTACGTGTGCGTCACCGTCAACGAGTGCACCGAACAGCAGGCGCAGCAGATTGCGTGTCTGCTCGATAGCATGTGGCGCGAGCACGGCTACGCGCCCGTGTTCCTGAGCCATTTTGGCGACCCGCAGAACCCCGAAAGCGGCGATATTCAGGTACACCAGCGCATCGCTGAGCGGCTCAGCCCCTCCACCCCGGCGACCCTGCTGCCGATTCTGCACGCCGACCAGAGCGTTACCGTGCACCGTGCGGCGGCGTTCACGCTGACCAGCCGCTACCATCCGGCGGTGTTCTCCGCCGCGGCGGGTATTCCCGTGCTCGCCCTCGTACCGGATGCCTTCACGCAGATGCGTGCGGGTGGCGCCCTGAGCCTGTACGGTCTGGGCGAGTTCACCCTGCCGTTGGGCATGCTCGCCGGTGGTGTTCCCGAGCTGATGGTTGCCGCCGCCTTGCGGCACGCGGCGGTGGCATCGGATGCACGCCGTACCGAGCTGCTGGAGGTTCTGCGCGCCGAACGTGCTTACCTGCTCGCGCAGATTCTTGCGCCTGATGCAGAAACTCACGGCGAGGCAGACGCTCGCGGCAACGCAGAAGCACCCGCGCCTTTCCCCGCCGTGGAGCAGGTCCCGGCGCTCCCCGAGCCGTTGGGTGCAACCGTCCGTGCCGCCCGCGATCTCTTCACCGAAACCTCCCTCACCGCGGGGTTCGAGTGGGCAATGTCTGACCGGGCACACTCCTGGGACGCCGAGCACCGCCGGCAGCTCGAACGTGCCCGCGCAATCGGTGGCGGGCACAGCGCGCACGGTATTCACAGCGCGCACGGTGCCGAAGAAACGCGCCCCGTCACCGTTGAGCCTGAGTCATCTTCTGAAGCACCCGCACAGCCGGGTCTGCTGGCGAGGGTGGCGCGCCGCCTGCGCGGCTAGGTTGCGTAACGGGGGCTCGAACAGCGGCTTTATTAGATTTCCTCGAAAAACGCGGCTACAGCGCGGCTACGGGCAAGTACAGGGCGCGGGGTCTCTCACACTTCAACCCAACACTCCCCTACCCCCTTGTGCACCGCACCCGCGCCGGTATGATGGTGCCCATGGCACGATTCGCAGACATTCTACGCACTACTGAACAGAACACCCGGCAGTTCGTCCGTGAGGGCGTTGAACGCGTCCGAGCAGACTTCTTTCAGTCTGTGCAGATTGTTGCGGCGTCTATGGGCGCTTGGCTTTTCGCTGAGCGCGTTCTGGGCCACCACGAGCCCATTTTCGCGCCGGTCGCTGCCCTCGTATCCCTGGGCTATGTGAGCGGCGCTAAGCATTCCCGCCGAATCCTTGAGGTCTCCTTCGGCGTGACCCTCGGCATTCTCATTGGCGACCTTCTGCTGATTCTGCTCGGTCACGGTACCTGGCAGGCGGCAGTGGTGCTTTTCTTGACCGTGATTATTGCCCGATTTATTGATAAGGGCATTATTTTTACAATTCAGCTCAGCTTCCAGGCCTGTTTCACGTTGCTACTGCCCGTGCCTGATGATGCGTTCACCCGCAGTTTCGACGGCATTGTCGGTGGCGCCTTCGCGTTCCTCGCCATGTACCTGATGCCGCGTGACCCGCGTAAGAACCCGCGTGCCCGCGCCCAAGCTCTCATGGATGCGTTCGCGAAGGTTTTCCAGCTGTCCTCCGAAGCGATCCGCTACTACGACTACAACAAGGCGTACCAGAGCCTGCTCGATGCCCGTGCTCTGCAACCGCTGTATGATGCGTGCCGAGGCGACCTGATTACCGCGCAGGGTATGAATGAGCTGTCCTGGAATAGCCGCAAGAGTAAAGGCGAGCTGGCGCGCATGGCGAAGACTCTTGCGGCGGTAGATTTGGCGATTCGTAACGACCGCGTGCTCAACCGCCGCATGGCGTCCACGATTCACCACGTGCAGCTGCGTACCGCCGCGCAGCTTTCGCTCAGTAACGCACTGACCGAGCTGTCGCTCGCGGCGCAGAGCCTCGGCCTAGGTATGTCTGCCCCGACCGAAAGCGAACGCGAACGCTACATGATGGAAGCCCGCAAACGCATGATTAAGCTCGCAGGCACCCTCGAGCCCCGCACGATGGGTGTGGCAACCTTTGAGGGCGAGTCGCTGGTGCTGATGCTCCGCCTGATCGTGGTGGACTTTATGGAGGCGACCGGCATGTCCCACAAGGACGCCGTGGCGGTTCTGGTGCCCCTGGGCGAGGCGGTCACACAGCACGCGCCGCGCACCTCGGCGATCCCGATTGTTGATACTGACATGGACGACTCGATGGTGGTTGACGACATGACCGATACCGCGGTCAACGCCCACCGCACGAATAAACTGAATACCCGTTCGATCAACATTATGTTGCACGAGAACGAGGAGGAAAGCCGCTCTTAGCGGTGCTTCGCAGAGGGGTTTCACAAAGAGGGGGCTCCCGGCGGCATTTACGCCAGCCGGGAGCCCCCTTTCTTGCTATCTCCATGCTGTTGATGCGCGGGCGGCTACTTCTGCGGGAATAGCAGCGCGAGCGCCTCACCCAGGGTGGTTACCTCACGCACGGTCACGCCCTCGGGCACATCCCCCACGCCGGTCGGGGAGGCGGGCACCAGCACGTGCGTGAAGCCCAGGCGGCCCACCTCCGCAATGCGCTGGCGGATGCCCGGCACGGCGCGCACCTCACCCGCCAGACCGACCTCGCCGAAGACCGCGAGCTTGCGCGGCAGCGGCTTATTCTGTGCCGCCGAGGCAAGCGCCATAACGCACGCCAGGTCGGCGGCGGGCTCAGCAATTTTTGCGCCACCCACCGTGGAGACGTAGCAGTCGAGCTTGCCCACGTTCAGCCCGGCGCGGCGTTGCAGCACCGCCAGCAGCATCTGAATACGCGCCGAATCCAGACCCGAGACGGTACGGCGAGGGGCGGGTGCCACCGCCTGATCCAGTAGCGCCTGAACCTCCGCGAGCAGGGGGCGGCGACCCTCCATCGTGACGGTCACGCAAGTGCCAGCCACCGGGTGCGGGGTACTCGAAACGAACATGCCGGAGGGGTCCAGCACCGGCGCGATACCGTCCTCGTGCATGTCGAAGCAGCCCACCTCGTCGGTGGGTCCGAAGCGGTTCTTAATGGCGCGCAGCATGCGGATATTTGAGTGCTTATCGCCCTCGAACTGGCAGACCACGTCCACCAGGTGTTCGAGCAGGCGCGGGCCCGCGATGGTGCCTTCCTTGGTCACGTGGCCCACGAGCAGGGTGCACATATTGCGTTCCTTCGCGGCGGCAATCACGGAGGCGGCGACCTCACGCACCTGGGTCACACCGCCGGCGCTACCCTCAACTTCCGCGGAGGCGAGGGTCTGCACGGAGTCGATGACCAGCAGGGAGGGGTTAACCTGCTCAATATGTGCCAGAGCGGTGCCGAGGTCGGTTTCGCTGGTCAGGTAGAGGGTGTCCGCGATGGCGCGGATGCGGTCGGCGCGGAGCTTGACCTGCGCGGCGGATTCCTCGCCGGTAATGTACAGGACCGAGCGCGGCGGCTGGGTACTGTGTGCCAGGGTATTTTGTGCCGGGCTCTGCCCCGCATTTCCGGCGGTGCCGCGCGCGAAGGTGGCGGCGACGTCCAGCAGCAGGGTGGATTTGCCCACGCCGGGTTCACCCGCCATGAGGATGACCGCGCCGGGTACGAGTCCGCCGCCGAGCACGCGATCGAATTCGGGGTTTCCGGTGCTCATGTAGGCGGCTACGCGCGAGTCGACTTCCGCGATGGGCTGGGCGGGTTTCTGCACGCTGGATGCGGCGCGAGTACGCGCGCGGGTGCCCCCGGCGGCTTCTTCGACGGTGCCCCAGGTTTGGCATTCGCCGCAGCGGCCTACCCATTTGGCGGTGGTCCAGCCGCATTCGGTGCAGCGGTAGGCGGGTGCGGTTTTGGTGTTTTTCGTGCGCGCGGTCATGGGTCTATTTTAGGGTCTGGGGCGATATGGTGCGCGGTGTTTTGTCACGGCGAAATGGGGTACCGCAGAACACACTTTTACTCTTAAATGCAGATAGTTTAGTCCCGTGCACTCCCGTATAAATATCGAGAATATCCATTCGTTTTTGAGGCACTTTAGCCCGCCGTTCCGCCCCTGACCTGGCTCAATAACCGCCCTTGCGGGTACAATGGTTTTCGTGCAGATGAATTATAGTGACCTATTGCTTAAAACTATCGCCCGAATCGCCCCCGGCACCGAGCTCCGCGAGGGCCTGGAACGCATCATGCGTGGCCGTACGGGCGCACTCATCGTACTCGGATCCGACCGCACCGTATCCTCCCTGTCTTCGGGTGGTTTCAACATCGACACCGAGTTCTCCGCAACCCGCCTGCGCGAGCTGGCGAAGATGGATGGCGCTATCATCTGCGACCGCGACGCCACCCGCCTGTTGCACGCCGGCGTGCAGCTCATGCCGGACGCCTCCATCGACACGAACGAGTCCGGCACCCGCCACCGCACCGCCGAACGCACCGCGATTCAGACCGGCTTCCCGGTGATTTCGGTGAGCGCGTCAATGTCCGTGATTTCGGTGTACGTTGACGGCACCCGCTACACGGTTGAAGACAGCCAGTACCTGATGGCCCGCGCGAACCAGGCAATTCAGACCCTAGAAAGCTATAAGAAGCGCCTGCGTTCGGTGCTCTCCAACCTGTCTGCCCTGGAGATTGAGTCGAACGTTTCCCTGGGCGATGTGGCAATGACCCTGCAGCGTATGGAGATGGTGAACCGCATTATCCGCGAGGTCAGCCACTACGTGCTGGAGCTGGGCGTGCACGGCCGCCTCATTGCCCTGCAGCTGGAGGAGCTGCGCGCCCCGGAGATGACCGCTAGCGACCTGATTCTGCGCGACTACCTGCCCGAGGTGAACGACGAGCTGATTACCGCTGGCGTTGAGGCGCTTCAGAACCTGGACGATATGGACATCGTGGATCTGCGCACGATTGCCCGCACTGTCGGCTTTGGCGAGAACCCGGACCTGGAGTTTCCTCTGCAGCCTCGCGGCTTCCGCCTGCTCGCCGGTATTCCGAGCATTCCGAATGCGATTGCCGAACGTCTCGTGGAGCGCTTCGGCAGCCTGCAGGCTCTGATGGCGGCGTCCCTTGAGGATCTGCGCGCTGTGGACGGCGTGGGCGAGGCGCGCGCCCGCACGGTGCGTGAGCAGCTGTCCCGCATGGCGGAGAGCAGCCTGGAGAAGTACCTCTAACAAAAGACCCATACGAGAGCCCCCGCGCCGGAAGAAATATCCAGCACGGGGCTTTTTCCGACCTCACGAGAACCTTTTGCATTATGATGTAGTGACAGCGGAGTTTTCTCTGCACCTTGACATCCCAAGGAGGTCACAATGTCGTACTCGCGAGCTAAGTATCCGTCGGCCAAGCGCCCCGTTCCGTTCTTCGTGTGGGCATCCCCGATTCTCTTTCTGATTTACCTGCCGCTGCTGTGGTTCAAGATCATCCCCAACTCTTTTGAGGTGACCGACCTGTCCACCCTGCTATTGGCGGCACTGCAGTGGACCGCTTTCGGTAGTCTGCTCGGGTACCTGGGCGAGCGCCGCTTCGCCAAGCCCCGCGCCTCCAAGTAATCAGCAGATAAAAGCTAAAAGCCCCCGCGCCGGAAGACTATCCAGCGCGGGGGCTTCTCACGCCCACTCACGGGCGAAAACTATAGACGTGAACTACTGAATAATGAAGTTCACCGGAGCCGAGCTCACACCATTGACGGTCACCGCAGCCCAGTAGGAACCCTTCTGAGCGGTCGAAGCGGAGGAGCAGCCCAGAACGTTGATCTTACGATCCCACGCCAGGTCGGTTGCACCCTCGCCACCTGCGGCTACCTCAGACTTCTGAACAGCGGTCGCCGCGCACAGGCTGCGGGTGTACACCTGAGCCGCACCGGAAGTAATCTTCAGATCAACGCCGGTGTTCGCGTCCTCACCGCCCACAGCGCAGGGGGTCTTCGAAGAGTTCGTGTAGGTCACGTGGAAGGACACCTGCTCACCGGCCGCGAAAGTACGCTTCGCGGGGGTGACGGTCACCTTCAGGTCGTTCGTGGTACACGCCGCAACAGCAACCGCAGTGGTCACGCTCGGAGTAGGCGCGGGGGCAGTCGGGGTAGCCGCAGGGGTTGCCGCGGCGGTGGTCACGCTTGCAGTAGGCGCCGCAGAAGCGGTCACCGAGGGGGTTGCCGAAGCGCTAGCCGACGCGGTCGCAGAGGCAGTCGCGCTAGCGGACGGGGTTGCCGAAGCAGTTTCGGAGGGGCGAGCGCTAAAGCTCTGGAAGGGCGCACCGGAAGGCGTCGCGGTGGAGGCTACAGTGGCGTCCTTCTTGCCGTTAATCATGCCGACCATGGAGGTCACGCCGGCAACCAGCAGCAAAATAACAGCGAGCAGAGCAATAACCGCCACGATACGACGACGGCGATACACTTCGGGAGGCAGAACGGGACCATTTTCAGACATACTCTTAAGGATACCGGGTTTAACCCTTAGATTCACAGTGAACTCTGTTCATGCGATTTTGGGAATATATACCCTGTGGCGTAGGCTTTTCGGATGACCTCAGAGCCCAAACGCACCGCACGCACGCGCCTCGAACCGACCCTGCCCGAAGGCACGAATACCGAGGCGCTCCACCACCGAATCAACCGGTGGTTCCTCGACCAGGCACGCGATTTGCCGTGGCGTCGTGACGAGTGCACCCCCTGGGGCGTGATGGTCAGCGAGTTCATGCTGCAGCAGACCCCCGTCAAGCGCGTTCTACCCGTGTGGGAGGAGTGGATGCGCCGCTGGCCCACCCCCGCCGACCTTGCCGCCGAGCCCGCCTCGGAGGCGGTGCGCGCCTGGGGCAGGCTAGGTTACCCGCGCCGTGCGCAGCGTCTGCACGGTGCCGCCGTGGCGATTGTGGAGCAGTACGGCGGCGAGGTTCCCGCCGATTACGAGGCGCTACTGGCTCTGCCGGGCGTGGGTTCCTACACGGCGGCGGCGATTAGCGTGTTCGCGTTCGGTTTGCGCGCCACGGTCATTGATACGAATATCCGCCGCGTACATGCACGCGCTGTATCCGGCAAGGCGCTACCCTCGCGTTCGTTGACGGCGGCTGAGACTCGCCTGGCGGAGGCACTCATGCCCGCCGACACCCCCACCTCCTGCCTGTGGAATGCGGCGACCATGGAGCTCGGCGCGCTGGTCTGCACGGCAAAGTCCCCGACCTGCGAGCTCTGCCCCGTGGAGGATCTGTGCGCCTGGGTTGCGGCGGGCAAGCCCGAGGCGGACTACACCCCCAAGGGTCAGAGTTGGCACGGCACGGACCGCCAGGTGCGCGGGGCGGTCATGGCGGTGCTGCGTGCGGCGCATGAGCCGGTGGATCGCGAGCTCATCCTGGGTGCGGGTGTAGCCTCGGCAGGCGACACGGCTTTGCCCGCCGCTACCTCTTCACCCACTGCAGCTTCTTCGCCTGACTTTGCGTTCCCCGCGGATGCACCCGCCGCGATGCACCGTCCGCTCAAGGCGCTGTATGCGCTCTCCCCCGCCGCCGAGCAGTTGCAGCGCTGCTACGCGGGGCTGCTGGCGGACACTCTCGCCCGCGAAGTCACCCAGGGTGATGCAGTGCTCGTCTCGCTCTAAGAATCACCTGAGCGGGGCTTCTAGAGCCTTTAGAAGACAGAAAACGCCTGTGGGGCGGTACCGGAATTATCCGGCACCGCCCCACAGGCGTTTAGTACGCTAAAACTTAGCTACCTAGGGCTTAGTCCCCACCCTGACCCTCTCGAGCCTCGGAAGCAGGTGCTTCAGCCGCGGAAGCCTCGGAAGACTCGCCCTCGTTCAGCTCCTGCACCGAGTCCAGCGACAACTCCTTCATCGGCTGAGAAGAGAAGACGAACTTCGCGGAGTCGCCCTCACCCTCAACGTCCACGGTGATCTTCTCACCGGGCTTGATGTCGCCGAAGAGGATCTTCTCGGACAGGGCGTCCTCAATGTTGCGCTGCATCTCGCGGCGCAGCGGGCGAGCACCCATGGACGGGTCGTAACCCTTAGTCGCCATGAGAACCTTCGCAGCGTTGGTCAGCTCAATGGACATATCCTGCTCCGCCAGGCGCTTAGCCAGGCGACCCACGAACAGGTCCACAATCTGCAGAATCTCAGACTCGGAGAGCTGCGGGAAGACGATAATGTCATCCACACGGTTGAGGAACTCGGGGCGGAAGTGCTCCTTGAGGTTCTCCATCACGCGTGCCTGCATACGCTCGTAATCGGCGGTTGCGTCATCCATCGCCTGGAAACCAACCGGGATGCGGCGGTTCACGTCACGCGAGCCCAGGTTGGTGGTCATGATGATGACGGTGTTCTTGAAGTCCACCACGCGACCCTGCGAGTCGGTCAGGCGACCGTCTTCCAGGATCTGCAGCAGCGAGTTGAACAGGTCGGCGTGAGCCTTCTCCACCTCGTCGAACAGGACCACGGAGAAGGGCTTGCGGCGGACCTTCTCGGTCAGCTGGCCACCCTCATCGTAGCCAACGTAGCCGGGAGGCGCACCGAACAGACGGGAGACGGTGTGCTTCTCCTGGTACTCGGACATATCCAGGGTGATGAGCGAATCCTCATC
>FLSC01045579.1_pt1 | contig 41598 bp, 55 predicted proteins | sample 1550561 | NCBI WGS metagenome assembly FLSC01 (sample SAMEA4031775, study PRJEB14383) | metagenome | biome: human; feature: oral; material: saliva | place: Philippines | collected 2014 | reverse complement strand
ATAATGCGGCTTGAACACCTACATTATACTTAAGCAAGGTGATTTTTTGTATAACTTTCGTTGCCGCACCCGCATAGCGGGTGGTTTTATGATTCGCGACTACGTCACGAACCAGTCTAAAGACAATAATAAAAAAGAGGGTAGCAATTACGCTACCCTCAATTTGTTTATCTAGTTCTACTCACAAACCATACTCCAACTGTCAATTAACAGTTGATTGTTGCAATCCGTGCAACTCGGAGATAGTTAGATCACCATTCCTTTACTGTGTAAAGTGCGCTAGCGCCCTCTAAATGTTGTCCATTGAAATGTGTTAACACTTCAAATTTACCTGCTTGATAGCCTATAGTTTCATAGGCTTTATTATCTATCAAAGTAACACCAGCTTTTATCTTGTGTCCTTTGTTTAGATTGATTTTGTACACATCGACTTTTTGTTCATCGTTATTAGCAACTACTGCGGTTCTATCAGATTTTTCAGTAGCCACTTTTGGTAGGTTAGGGTTGCTATGTGCAATATCCTGTTTTACCTGTTCTGCTGCAACTTCAACTGTAGGTGCTTGTGTGTAATATGTCGCTATCGGTTGAGTTCTTTCCTTTTTGGAAATAACTTCCTGTGCTTCCGTTTTAGTAACGTGAATTGCTTTTGACAATTCTGTAGGTGATTTAGCCTGTTCCTGTGTAATGACTACAGGCTTTTCTAATTCTTTTTGTTTGTGATGATATATCCATATACCTACAATAGCGATAAAAACGCATAGGGCAATTGCTATGGCTATTTTGTAGTGTTCCTTGATAGTTTGTACCAACTTACTAATTAACATGGCTTACACCTCATTTAATTAAATTTAGTCTAAATCGTTCCATCGTGCATCATAACCACGTACATCTACATGCACAAAATCTTGAAAGTAATATCTGCCAATACCAATTTCTTCGCCTAATACTTCGTTTGCACACTCTTCCGCCACGGATGCTAAATAATCTACATCAATTCCATCGTAGGTAATATCTGCTGCTGTACCTAGCACGTGTTGAGAATTTGAGACACCACCTACTTCTGCGTTATGGGTAGGGCAACGATAACCACTTAAAATATATACAGGAACACCCAAGCGTTCACGAATTGCATCTAGCAAATCCACCAATCGTTTATCAATCACATGGTCTAGGCAAGGTGTACCATCATCATGAAATCCATGATTACCACATTTACACGCAAATTCGCTTTCGTCAAAATATTTGCTAACTTTCATACTATTTTCTCCTTTACTAAAACAGGGTACTACTGTTAGCACCCTGTATCTTCATTTCTTATTTCTTGTATCTTTCTATTGTTTTCTCTACCGCCCAAGTAACCTACTAACCCTGACGATATACTCATAGCTAACTCGTTGTAACCATATAGGATAGCCATTATATTTACAGTTCCTAATATAAGTATCGTCAGAACCTCTCGTAAACTTATTTTTTCAATCATTTAATCGCATCCTTTATTGATTTTATGAACGCTATCAACTCTTTAACCAAATTCACCGCACGTTGAAACCATGCACTTTCCACAAATTCAAGTTCAATCATATTCTCTACAATGCTTGCTAATTCAACCATGATAGGTACTAGATATAGTAGCGTAGATAGAAACACATCAATTCTACCTAGCATAGGAATATCCACATCAGGCAATGTTAATAGGATGAATGATAAGAGGAATAACCAAGGATAAGATTTAACTAACTTCTTAGTCATATCTGCCCTTAGCTTTCCACTTACTAGAAATCTATGTATTTTGCCATTAATCTCGACTGGCGCCCAACCTCGCCACACCATAGCTAGAATAGTATTCTTGATTGTAATTTCTCTATTTGTAGCTAGATTGTAGTTGCGTGCCTCAACTAAGACACGCAACAATGTATCAATAAAAACTAACACAACACTCGTAAATATAGCTAGTGATATTCGCACCGCCTCTACTACGTTAAACCCCTCTACTATGAAAGGTGCTAATACAACTTCTATCATTTATTCTCCCCTAATTGCTAATCTTTACCCATTTACCATTGATGCCAAAATATACCTCTTCGCCGTTGTAACCAATCTGACCAGTAAATACTGGTGTTGTTGTTTCTGTAATATTCGCTAATGAGTACACAAAGTCTGCTAATTTAGTTGATTTCATTTGTACAAATTGTGTAATTTGAGGGAAATCTCTATTTTTAGCTGGAACGATTGTACCTGCCATTAAGTTATTAGGCATACTAGCCGTATTCTTAACCGCTTTGAAATAGATTTGCCCAGCCTCTTTTGCTGAACTATCATCAAATTTATTGACGTTATTCTTTTCTGTAAATGGTGTTTCTACCATTACAACACCGCTCTGCAAAACATATGCATGGCTGGTATTGCAATGGTTTTCTGTGCCAGTTAATAGCACCATACCACCTGCTACTTGTAAAGCAGCCCAACCGCCAGTAAAGTTCACATTGATTAGTTTCAACATACTATCATCTTGTGATTGAATTACTACGTTGTTACTATCTTTGTTATTAGCTTGCTTAACGCTGTCAAGTTTACAGTTTTCAAACGTACAAGTTGTATCAAATATTTGTATTTTTCGGTTATCACTAGCACTCGTACCAAGGAATGATACATTTTTAAAATAGATATTGTTACAGAACTCAATAACCATAGGAGGTAAATTAGCAGTACCACTACCATTTGTAGTGAATATTACTTTATTGTGGATATTCCTCAATCGTAGTTCAGTATGGTTTTTATCTATATCGCCCATATCATCTGGTCTAGTATATTCACCTGCACTAATCTTGACTGTTACCGTAGAATGTTTAGCGTTATTAATAAACCTTACCGCATCAGCTAGATGTGTAAATGGAGAATGTGCATCACCAGTTTTTAGCGAACCAGTATAATTTCTATCTACATAGATTTCTAAAGATGTTGCTTGTCCAGCAGTACCATCTCTTAACAATTCCCTGTTGTATTCAATATGTCCGTTTCCGTAGTAAGTAATTTTAGGGGAAACAATCTGATCGCCTAACAAGTACAAATTACTACCGCCTTGTAAGAATGTGGCTTGATAGTTTTGTACATACAAGTTTTCTTTTGCAAAACTACGTGTAGCCGTAACCATTACATCCCTAGGGTTTAACTTGCGATAACTCAACGGAACATTACTGATGCCATGATGATTAGATTTTAAATAATCAACATTAACAGGGTTACGCATAGCATTTCGTTCCATAGCGTTATAGTTACTATCACCCTCGAATATTGCCGTGCGGTTTAGATAGTTAATCTCCAAACAAGCGGACACGTTATTGTAATCATCGTTATTAATGGAACGATAATAGTTGTAATCATCATCGCTGCAGTTATAGAAAGTAATTGATGCACCATTAAAATCGATTGTCTTAGGCTCGATAGTTTCTATTGGAACACTCTTAGCAGTACATTCCGCCTTAATACCATTAGCAATCGTATTGAGTACTTGTGCAGTCATTCCATATCTACCAACTACTTCAGTCTTATCTGGGTTAGGTAGATACATTTTAGCGATTTTGCCACGCTTGATGAGTTCTGCAAAATTCCCAATGTGGTCGCTATGGTAATGCGATACAAAGCCAAACTCAAACTTCTCAATGTTGTTATCTGTCATACATTTAAGAATGGAATTTAAGTTAGCATCTGTTTTCTGTAAACTATCGATGATAAACCATTTACCATCTACACCGATAAACGTACAATCGCCACATTCTGTAGCACCATCTGCGAATAGTGGATGAGTGATTACCATTTTTTTATTCGCATCATTAGATACAGAACCTACATCACCTTTCTTAACAAATGCATCATCAATTTGTTTCTTGTTATAAATTGCAGTTCCATAGTGTTTTGTTGTTAGTACGGTAAAGCTATCTGTTCCGTCATAGTGCTTGAATTCTTTCCCTTTCATAAACACATTAACAGATGCATCGCCAAATTCTATGCCATCATTGGTGGACACTTTAACCATACCAACGCCATGACCATCAGTCTTGAACCCCTCAATCAAGGTGTTGTTAGCCATTTTAATTGCGCCAGTTACGTTACCACCAGTTAATTTTAGGTAGTCAAGGCTAGTTAGCTTTTGCGTGTTGATAAAGTTTTCATACTCTCTGCTTGGATCACCAACATAAATATCTACTTTATGTCGCTTGTTAGGTTGCATAGTCAAAACCGCAAAATAGAATTTTCCGTTGTAATATGCAATATCTTCAATTTCAGTAGCAGGGTTAATCTCAATAATCTGTTTAACTGTACCAAACGGAGTACATTCTACTAAACTACCCAATGTAGCACTCATGATACATCCATTCAGCATAAAAGCACCATTGTTATTGAAATCATCGTATTGATAGTCAACTTGATATGATTTCATTTTCACAAAATCATCGTTATACAAGTTAATCTGACGAACACGTTTATTACCACTAATCGGTACGATACTTGCATATGTTCTTGTTATATGGTCATAAGCAATATTAAATACACGTTCATTCAATGTAATAGTGCGTTCATATTGCATTGTGTCTGCGTTAAGTACGGTTAGGTTATTACCATTTTTTAACCCATTGGCCAAATAAATCTTGTTAGTATTTTTGTTGTAGCACATTGTATTACAATGCCCCATTTTGTCTTGGTCATTGTATTTATATGTACCAACGATTTCCAACGTGTCAGCATTTAATTCATACAGAATTTGTGTTGTACCATCGCTATTGATACAAGCTAATACGAATACATTCTTTTTATCGTTGTAGGTGAACCCTTGACATTGGTTGACCTCTTCGCTATATTGGATGTTTTTCACAAAAGCAATATTAGATGCACCTTTAAGCATAGGTGTTTCTGTTGGGTAGAATGGCTTAATGTTGGAGTATGTACCCATATCCATTACAGAACCTACTGTGTTAAATGTAATGTGTTCATTTAATTTGTAAATGCCACTAGGTACAAACAAGATTTTGTTTTCTAGGTTGTTGTTAGCTTTTTTAAACGCTGCGGTATCATCTGCTACACCATCACCAACCGCTCCAAAATCTTTAACGGATACGATGCCTGTTAAGCTATCTTTAGTTTGGTATTTTGCATCCGCATCAGCTTTTGTTACCAAGCCTTTAGCATTAGGGTATGATACTTGTTCCGCTTTATCAGCAGCAGTTTCCGCACGTTCTGCCAATGCTTTGATTTCTGCGCTTAACTGACTGATAGCATCTAAATCAGTAGACACCTTATCAGTTTTAGCCTCGATAGTTTCTACCGCTCGTATTGCATCTTCTGCAGCTTTCACAGAACGTTCAACAATCAATTTCACTAAATCGTCTGGGTTTTCATCGCTATGTGGTCTTACCTTTAGACTTCGGTTTAGTTCCGCTTTCATTTCTTGCAAGATCATAATGATTTTATCTGTTGAGTGTTCGATATTCTCGAATGGGTACTCATCTGGTAAGTCTGTATCTTGTGAAATCGGTGTTACACGTTCAAGGATAACTTTCTTACCATTTGCCAATGCATCGCCATCATTTGGATAAATAATAGCCTTATCCATTTCGTCATATGCGATGTTGTGCGTTTGAACCTCTTCTGTGCCGTCAAGGTCAACAACAGTTAGGCGAATATCCTCGATTTGCACAAAATCATAAGGAAAGATAAAACGCTTGTTTACACCATCACATTGATAAGTTACAGATGGTCTAAGTACTTCTGGTGTCAATTTAACATCCCCTTTCAGTTGTATATAAATAGGACTACCCATTTGGATAGTCCTTATTTATCAATGTTTGTCTTTCTTTTTGGAATTTTTATCTTTGAGCTTTTTGTCTAAAATGATAGACATGATAACATCCTCTAGTTTTGCATCAGTATCTGTTAATGCAAATTTAGATAATGTCCACAATCCATCTGTAATTGTATCGCTAAAACCTATGATGCGGTTCGATACTTGTGATAGGCTTCTTCCAACATCCGTTGCGTCTTTATTCTTAGAATTAATAGCAGTGTATACATCTTGTAGCTTATCCACAATTGATGTAGCTATAACAGGATTGGATTTACCAAATGACTTTTCGCCCAGTATATTACGCATTGTCATATTGGCAATATCACGAATGATAGGTACGCCCATCATAGCTTGTGATGCGGTTTCCTCAATGAATGATTTTGCTAAATCCTCTGGACTATCATCATCTCCATTTGTCATAGCCTTATATGCCATCATGCCTAATGCTGGCATAGCTACTGTCCACCACAACACACGCACAAATTGCCAATAGTTGTCTTGGTCTTTCCGTGCATAGTTACCCTCTGCGATGATATTGTAAAGGGTATTCGCATAGGAATAGAATGGTACAAATAATTGAACCCATGCTTCCCTAGAACGTTGAATAGCAGCAGCATCCTTTGTATCACCACTACCAAATATATCTCGTACCGCTCTATCGCCAGCTTCAATCGATTGTTGCTCTATCCATTCTGCACTTACACCCTCTTTACCGATAAGTTCTGCTTGCTTTTGATCATATGCAAACTTCCATACAGGGATAGATAAGGCAAAATCAGTTTCCGTAAGTAATCTAAACCCCATTTGGTTTATATCATCACGAACATTAGCAAGTTGTTCTACCCTATAACCACCTACATTTGTATCACTTAAACGCAAACCTTTACCGCCAATAGATAAACCCTGTTTCAAGTCTTTATCCAAAGTTTGAACACGTTCCCTCATGAAGATTGATTGTGCTAACACAAAATCTCTAGTGTTGTTATAAGTTGTAGTTCCGTATCCATAGAACCCTAACCCAGCATGATTGATAGCTCTAATGGTATTACCTATACCGATACGATAAAACGCTACTGGAATGTTCAACGCATTTTGCAATGCTACTGATACTCTACCAGCCATGACTGCGGTTGTTGTGTTTTTCTTGAGCATCATTAATAACCTTCCGACTGCGCTCATTTTTGCTGGTTCATCTTGCCAATTATCACGAACCCAAGTTCGTAAGAATTGATACGTATCAGCGCCAAATTTATCTACAATGTAGTTTTGTAGTTCACGATTAGAAATTAACTTATTCACATCAGTTACCGCTTTACGCATAGTAACGTGATTAATAGCCTCTGTAATAGCATTAGGAATTACATCAAAGTCTAATAGCAACGATTTATCCTTAACCACATCTAAACGTGATTTAGTAGCACTCATACCAGTTCCCCATACTGCATTGCTACTTACCATAGTTTTTGCAATATCTTCAACTTGGTTGTCGCTTACAGATGCATTGACTTTAGGATTGTACACAATAGGGAAATATTGCCCCTCAATGTTTCTACCACCAATAGTAAATGTTAAACCTTTTACTTTCTTCAATGGGTTTCCGTATAATTCCTCTTGTACTCGGCTGCGCTCTTCAAAGAATGAATTGATATGATCCCATGTACGAATTACAAACTCCCAGTCCTTATCTGTCATGTGTTCTTGGAACGCACGTTCAATATCGACTTCATTTGCCTTTGTAGTTTCCATAACACGTTGTCGGTTGCTTTCAGTACCCCAATTCAAAGCAATCATGATAAGTTGCTCTTTTGTTAAGCCGTATAACTCACCAACTGTATACAAATGGTCATTTCGCATATCAAACAGTTCACGCTTGGAATATATTCCTACATCATTAGCCAATCTACGCATTGATGCTTCCTTACGTTCATTGAACGCTTGCGTTGCTCGGTTGATTGGGTCATAGATGTATTTAACCGCAAAGCCATTTTTGCCGCCGCCCATTCTACGTAAGAATGTTTCAACTTTCATTAACGCTAAGTGGAAACCATATAGCTTACCACTTACTGCATCTGTTTTAGTTTGGTTATTAAGAATGTTAAACACATCACCAGTTGCACCACCAAACGTTTCTGTAGCCTCACCAATGATTTCTTGTACTGCATTTTCAAACGATATGCTTTTACCCTCATCATTCAAAATGGTTGTACCCTCATACTCGTTTCTGCCGTTCTTGTACATACCAGTCATGAGTTCTTCTAAGGTTTCCAATTCATTCATTGTGATTGATTTAAATGATTTAGGTGTTTTAGAGTAGAACATTTCAGCTATCCAAGGTTCTAACTGAACCATAGATTGTTGGTTAAGAATAAGTGCATCTACATCAAGTGCAGCTAGTACTGTATTCATATCAAACCCATCAACAGGTGCTAGTCCATCATACTTAGTTAAACCCATTTGGTATGCCATGTGGCTATAGAAATAACGCATATTAGGTTCAATAGCAATAGGGTTCTTAGGTCTGGTCATTCGTTGCAATTGTTGTTTCAATTTCAATCGCAACTTCTTGGACTTTTCAAAGTTTTCAAACGCTACTCTTGCCCTTGCTTGTTGTAGCATCTGTTCACGTTTAAAGCCTAGTGCCTTATCAACATCACCGATTGCTAATGCTCTATCGGCTTTCTTACCAGCAGTAACTGCTTTATTTTGATACGTTTTAAACTGTATCGCATTAGAGATAGGCAATTCACCTAATTCTTTTCTTGCTCGGTTCATGTAGTCGGAAATAGTACCAAGTCCAGCGCCACGAATAGAACGAACATTATTGATGCGGTTATTCAACATATCCTGTAATCGTTTGATGCGTTCTTCTGCTTTTTCTAGTTGCTTAGTAGTATCAGATAAAGCAGCATCTACTTTTTTCTTATCAGATTTAAGAATATCGTACTTAGTAGGCTTAACCTCTTTTTCAATTTCGTCTAATTCTGTATCGATGTTTTCTGCGTTAGGTTCTAGTTTACGAATACGTTCTAACAATTCCCAGTTCTTGGCCAATTCACGATTAGTAGATTGTTGGATAATCTTACTTTCTTCTTCGGTGAGTTTCATTTGACCTTGTGTACTAAGCAAGATTTCTTCTGCGATTTGCTCATTAGTTTTGCCTACATTATTATCACGCATAAACTCTGCTTTTGCATTGTCCATTTCTTGATTAATAGCATCGTTAAATGTAGCGCCAGTTTGTTCTACTTCTGCTTTCTCTAACTCTTCAATAGAATTGTATTGTGTTTTTTCAAAAGCAGTCTCACCAAATGAGTTGTATCGTTGATGGTCTTTATAGATAGGATATTGCTCAATCAATCGTTTTTCGATTTCGACTTGTATTGCATCCTTTTCTTCTTCCCATTCCTTGATAGGTCTATTATCAAGTTCTTTCATGAGTTTTCGCATCACACGTTCTTTTGCTTTTTCTTTTACATCTGCAATGTAAGATTGCATACGTGCTTGGTCTTGCTCTGATAGTTGCTTATAGAGTTCGGTTTTCTCAAACTGTTCAAGTTGTTGTTGCTCTGCGTATGCCTCAATATCCTCTTGGGTTGCAAGCATACGTGCCATAACATCTTTAATATCAGATGGTACTTCACCACCTAATCGTTGAACGCTACGATAAATGTATGTTAGCCATTTGGAGAATTGACGGAATACTCTTTGCAATGCACTTGTTGGTGCTTCACCACTTCGCAAGTAGCTTTCCCAACCTCGTGCAAATTTTTCATGCGCTTTCGTATTGTCTACGTTTTCACCATCAACCCAACCACTCCACTCTTTCAACTTGTTCCAATCTGTTACAAGTTGTTCAGGTGCGTTTTCCATAGATGCTAATTTTTGTAGATCATCAAAGAAAACATGACCCATCTCGTGCAAGAATGTACTTCTATCAGCAGTTTTGAAAATGCTGATGATGCGTTTACCATCTTTCATGATTTCGGTCATACCATTAACGGATTGATTGTACTTTTCGATAATATTAATAGCTTTATCATCAAATACTACATAACATCTACCATCTGTATATCCATCATATGTAATGCCACTAACACCAATAGAATTTAAGAATTCAGATGCACCTTTATCACCGCCAAAGGCTTTTGATAATGCAAGATAAAAATCTCGTCCAGTATACGGTGATTTGATAAAGGTATCTCCTATATTTTCCAAAATTTTATCTTGTCTTATTTTTTCTTTAGCCCACTCAATTTCTTTTTCTTTTTCTAGCGTTGATAGTTTTTCATTCATCTCACCAAGTAGCTTTTTAGCCATCTCTAAAGTGCTATCTGCTTTTAACTCATCAAAGTTATATCCGTACTCTGCAGCCGTTTCTCTAGCAACTTTTTCTTTTATTTTATTTACATTATTTAGTAGAGCATCAGTTAAATATTCTTGTTCACGCTTTACTCCTTGTATTTCACCTAAGATTTTTTCATACTCTTTATTGGTAGGATATGACGGATGTTCTTTATAGTGTTCTAACAAGGCTTTTCGCTTATCAATATCTAAATTGTTAATAGCTGGTATTATTTTATCAATAACACCTTTATTTTGCTCTTTGAAATATTTATCTTCATCAAGCATCGTTTTTTGGTCTGGAATTTCAACCTTAAATAATTTTGGACTTGTAGTTCCTAACCGCTTAGACAATTCCTTTTGATAATTCCTAGATACTGATTTCTTCTTAGCAAAATATAAACCCCAGCCATGTGCTTGATTACCCTCACCAGTACCAATAGCACCTAAATCAAATGTGTCAAAGTCATGTGGTGAACCATGCCATGCTGATTGATAATATTGATAATTATGTTTCTTTCGGAGCTTGTCTAAATCATTTTCGTTTGGTATACTATTATTAATATTAAACCGATTAACACTCACTTGTCCGTTTGATTGGACGTTATTGACTGTTAGTCGGTTTATTTTTTTTGTATTAACATATAACAAATCGCCATTATTTATTGCATTAGAATACCATGTAGCATTAACTCTAGGGAATATACTTTTAACCCTTGTTTGATAGCCACCTCTTCCGCTTTGAACATCAAAAACCAATGGAACATGAATAAAGTTATTCTGCGTATCTTTTAATTCAACAACAGCAACAATTTCGCCTTTTACTGATGCATTAGCAACAGGGTCAAAGTTTTTGAATATTGCAATCGGATTAGATAACGCACCGGGTAATTGTTTCATAACATTTAAGTCAAACTTATGTGCATGCTTAGTGGCAAATACTTTATTAAGCATTCTCGTTGTTATATAAACATCACCAGTTGTAAATTTGTAGTCAGGATCTTTAATTGTGCTAAACACTAAAGGTGCTGACATTATTTTATTTACACTTCTTTTAAGCGTTCCGTTTTGTAAATCAGTTAGCGTTTTCCCCCATTGAGTTATATCGGCTTGTAATTTTTGATGCATTGCCAATGGTTGTGCATACCCATTTTGATTTTCTAAAACCGCATTCATGTTGATACGCACGCTATCACGCAAATAGTCCATAGCAGTATAACCGCCTTTACCCATTTGTCGCATATATTGCGCCATTATATCAGCGTGTTGTGCCATCAATAATGCATTTGCTTTTGCAGTTTCACGTTGTTTTCTATTTGTGCTTTCACTAATAGCTTTAACTACTTCGTTGTACACATCATATCCACTTTTAGATAATTGCATTCGTAACGCTATGTCATTGTTCGCCAATTCAAAGACTTTATCTTTCATAGCCTCTAAACTTTCGATTTGCATTAACATATGTTCCATATCGGCATAATGTGCATCAGATTGTGCTAGTGCATCAGCGTTACCATTAAGGCTTGCAGTTGTAGTTGCTCTGCTATACTCATATGCTGCTCGTCTACGTTCTGCATTAGTACGTGGTGCTTTACCGCCATTGTTAGCTTTATAATCAACTAACCATTGTGGTTCAATACCAGTACTTACCGCATCATTGATAGATTTATCTGCATTGTCAAAGTCGCTTGCATAGGTTTCTCTATATTGCTCTTTCAAGGTATGCAATAAGTTATTGAAGTTACGTTTAATGTTCGTAGGGTCTGCCAATACTTGATTAAGTACTTCACGATCTACATCAGATGCACCCTCAAACTCATTACGGATAATATCATCTTTGATACGTTCAGCACGTTTAGATGTATCGTCTTTTAATACAGATTTAGCTACATCCACTTCTTGTTTTGCACGTTCTAGCGTAGCTAATGACATACCGCCACGTGTAAAGTAAGAGGTTTGTTTCAATGCCTCTACTGTTTCATCTGATAGGTTCATAGATACTTGTGCATAACTACCAATAGGAATTTCAACAGGTGCATCAGCCTCAATAGCTGCTTTCACTTCCTCTTGTGTTACTAAGCGGTTATCAACCATATCACGAATTGCCAGTTGTCCGTTTTCAGATTGTACTAATTCCGCTACATCTACATATTGAGTTGATACTCCAACCTTATCGCCCTGTGCTTGTACGATTTTTCCGTATAGTTCAGGGTTTTCTTTTGCGATTTTATTGGTAGTGCTATCCTTACGAACATTATCCATAATGACTGCGCCATTGCGGTTTTGCTCTGCGATGATAGCTGCTTGTTGTTGTTCTGGTGTCAACTTCTGAAAATCACGAAAAGCCTTTGCAGTACGCACACCACCTACTGCACCACCGATAGCACCAAACCCTATTACAGCTGGCAACGCTTGTTTCATAGCATCAAGCGAACCTATAGCAATATCACCTACGCTATAATAACCCTCTAAGTCATTATCCTTGCGTGTTAGGTTGTGTTGTACCTTTTCATTTACATCTTGCAAGCCCTCTTCAAATAGTTCAGGTACACCAGATTTAATAGAATTTTTAGCCATCTGCGCAACTGTTGTTCCGATACCTCTATCAAAGGTTTTAACTGTATCACCTACACCAGCACTAATAGCTTTTGCAATCATTCCTTTAGGTGCTACCGCTTTAAAGGCTTTACCCATAGCTGCGGTTGCTGCAAACTCAATACCTGCATCAATAGCAGCAAATGACATAGCGTATTGATTAGCCTCTTGGTCTGTGTAAACACGATTACCATTTGCATCTTTCTTTTGAATGAGTTCGATGTACTTATTGCCAAATGACATTTTGTACATATTGCGTGCCATATCAGCACCGCCACCCCATTTAGCACCAGTAGCAGCACCTGCACCTGCACCTACGCCCTCTGTAGCTAAACCACCGATTAATGCACCAGCAACTGCACCAGCTACCGCACCTACACCACCTTGTTTAGCCATCATGTAGCCTTGTCCAGCGGTTTCACCAATTACGGCTTGTGCTATATCTAGTCCATCTGCATGACGATAATTTGAAAGGTTAGTTTGTAAGCGTTGAATTTCGTTTGTGAGTTCTTCAATCTTCTTAGGGTCTGTAGTGTTTGATAACTCATAACCTACATCACCTAACTTCATTTGGTCATTAATTGACCATACATTCTGTTGAATGCTATCCCATATACCATGAGTGGATTTGATAGACTGTAAATTCTCTAAACCGTAAATAGCCTCGGACTGCGAACCATATTTAACCGTGTAAAGTTCTGGGTACTCATCATATAGAGATTGTACAGTTCTACCACGTTCTACTTGATTTGCAAGATATGCTGCTCTTGTAAAACCAGTTTCACCGCTATTTAAGATAACATCTGCACCGATATTAAGTTTATTCGCATAGTCTAATGCTGCATTAGCTTTTACCGCATCACTAGATGCATAAATAAAACGTGCGGATGCAGCTTGCAAGGCTGGGTTATTTACAATAGGGTTTTCTTTTAATGCCTCACCAATGGTAGATACAGTTTGTAAGGTTCTATCCTTACCGCTACCAGTTGTATCAACTAAATAAGGTGCATCTGCTAAACCGCCTAATGCATTACCTACTTGCTTTACTGCATCTACCGCATTACCTACAACTCCATTAACAGGTGTGCCTAACTCTCCATGATCGCCATCCTTGTTAATAAATGGGTTGATTTTTTGTTGTTCTATTTTCCATGGGTTATTAGACATATTTTCACCTATCCCTCAATATTATACCTAGCATGGAATGTACCCTCATCTATATCTTCAAAATCACCATTAGACTTATAAAGTCTTATATAGTGTGTATCGCCAAGTACTTTCCAATCAACTACACCATCACCAGCCAACATAGCCATTGATGTATTAGTTTTATAATTATCTCCATTTTGCCAAAAGTGTTCTACGTTTGTAGTTTGAATTACTGTTTGCCCTGCTATTTCATGTGCAGCCCAATCTAACTCACCAGTTGTTGGTTCTCTCCCCTCGGCTGCCACAAACTTAGCTTTCCAAGCCCCCATCTGTTGTTTAAAGCCTATCCTTGCCAACCCTTTTTGTTGCTCGTTCATGTTCTCTAAACTATCATTAAGAACATAATTCACGCCAGCTAACTCTGGTGCATAATCACCAGTTCCGTTATCACGGTCATTAAGAGTTTTACGTAATGAGTTGTATTGCTCTAATGATAAATTAATATGGTTATCATCGATAAACTTAAAAATTTCTGATTGAGGCCTGTTATTTCCAAGCATGGAACGAATTTCATTCATACCCCATGATTGTGCTGCCGCTTGTTGTTCTTTTGCATCCGCTCGTATGAATTGATTTCTCTGTGAACCAAATGCTAAGGTTAGTTCTTTGTTATCACCTATAGCATTATCCAAGAAATTAGCCATTTCCCCTTTAGATGCACCATTCTTATCCATTTCAATTAGTTGTAGTTGAATAGCCTCTTTTTGTCTTGCTAGTGCCTCGGCTCTCACCTTTTTACGTTTTGATACTTCCACCTTATAGGCTTTCATATACTCTTCTCGTTTTTGTAAGAGTTCGCCGTCAGTATATCCTTTAGCACTACCACTAAACTTACCCACACCAACTACTGGGTATATATCAGTACTAACAATAGACACACCACCGCTACCAGCTTGTGCAACTTTACCATCGCCCATATAAACCCCTACATGAGTTACACCCATATAGGCTTGGTTGTCTGTGTTGACTGCGTTAGGATCATTGCTAGTTGCCCATCTAGCCTCATTACTTGGAACGTGCCAAAATACTAAATCGCCCTTTTGTGCTTGTGAAATATCCTTAACTAACTTACCCTCTTGTTCAGCTTGTAAGTACTGACCATCTGCGGTGCGGTAGTTAAGAGTAACACCAGCTTTTGCGGACACATCAAGTGTGAATTTACCGCAATCTGTACTTTCACCACCATCACCGCCAAGTAAATATGGCTTACCTAACTGTTCATTAACTGCACTATCAAGTGCTGCTAGGTTCATATTTCCGCCTTGCCCTGCTTTAGGTAAACTAGCAATAAACGCATCAGCACCTTTTTCGACACTTGCATCATCTTCACCATAGGTATCTACATCGCCTACAATACGTTTATCGATTGTTTGTTGCGTATTTACCTTATCGATGGCTACTGCAGCTTTAGATAATATTCCCTCACTTACACCCATTTCTCTTAGTGCTGCTATTGTTTGTGGACCTGCGGTAATATCATTTCGTGTTACTGTTTCATCAATAATTGCAGCGCCTACTCTATCAGCCACTTCTTGATATTTAGCTTTTACAAACTCTTCGCCACGTTCACCATACATAGTTTCAATGCTACTCTTAATGGTGCTTAATGAATTAGATACAATGTTAGGGTTGTTATAGCCTAGTACTGCAATTTGTTCAGATGATTTCACATTGTTATTAAATGTTACATCCTTATACTTTTCACGTTCAGAACGCTCATGTACTTGGACACGCATATTATTTGCGTGATAATCTTTATCCGCCATTTGTAAAAATCGCTCACGCAATCGTTTATTATTAGGTAGATTGCTTAATACCTCTTGTCTGATGTTATATTCACTTTCATTAAATAATTGAGTTACATTAGCAGCGCCATTTAACTCTTTATGTAAAATACCAGTTTCTTTATTGGTCAATTCATGCGATATACGATTTTTATAATCTGTTTCAGCATTCATATAGGCGATATTTAAATCTTCATCAAGTCGCTTTTGCATCTGTTCGTTAATGTTATCAATGGCATTAATTACACCTTTTAAACCTTGTTGATTACCGCCAAACGCTAATTCATTGCCAGTAGCTTGCACACCACCACTAATTGTATTTAGTTTTTGTTCGCCATTGTAATTAACTAACCGCATTAGATACCCCACTTATTACTTCTGATAGTATTTCTTACAAACCTACCATCTCTAACCAAGCTAGATTGTTGAGATGCTTTTAAGCTAGGTGAATAATATCCACCGCTATTACTACTACCGCCATACTGACCTTTCAAACCATAGATACTAGATGCACCACTTAATATCGTACCTAGCATAGCCATTCTAGTTTGTTTCTTAGCATTACTTGCTGCTGCTCGTGCGGTGCTTGCCTCGTTGCGGTAGTTCATGCCATTAAGGTATTCATTGTAGATACTGTTATTCTTGTTAGTTTCCCAATTCTGAATATCTTTGTTGTATTCGTCATAGCTAGATGCCATAAGTTGTAATGGTGTACCGCTCATCGTCAAGCCACTAGCACCAGTTTCTGCCGTATTCTGCCCTTGTATAAGTCGCATCTTATCGGACATTTTGTCTCGTTCTTGCAAGGCTTGGTCTGCGATTTGCTCTTGCTTGCGATCACTAATGCGTGCGTTAGCCTCTGCTACCCTTGCTTGTTGTGCGTACATTGCAGCTTGCGCCTTACCTTGTTGGTGTTGAGTAAACAACGTACCAACCATGCTCGCTGCAGTTAATGCAATAGGGTTACACATTCGCATCCCCCTTTCTCAATGTGAATAAAACCATATCCCCATCGTTAATATCGTAATGAATAACCGCACCTAATGACTTTAGCCATCTAATGGTGCGGTGATTTTCTATATGTATGTAATTAAAAAGTACTTCCCTAGTTTGTAGCCATTCCCCAATGATATTTCTACTAACTTTTATAAATTGCTTTTGCAATGTCAAACTACGTTCAAAATCTTTACTCCCCAAAAAGTAAATGCAATGCATACCATTTAGTGCAGTTTTAGATACTCCATATACACATAATGGTTTGTCATTATCAATAACAATTCGACTTTGATAATCTTCCCCAAGAATATCGTTCACAAAGTCATTTTCGCCATAGTTTGAATTTTTTCGATTGATATATTTAACCTCTAAGGCATCTATCGAACGTAAGTTGATGTATAACTCACGAATTAACGAAACGTGCTTAGATGGGCAAATATTACATTCCATGAACATTTGGCAAACCACCGCCTATTTCTAGGGTTCTAGTAACTGCTAATAAGTTAAATGGGAATGGTTTATCGTGTAATATACAGATTGATGTATCTGTACTCATCATTCTTGCAATTTTAGGTAACACGATTGCAACATCACCAGTATATAGTTCATTGTATTTCAAAGTTAGACTATCCATTTCGCCAAATGTTCTACCAACTTTACCACCAAACGATTGATACAATCTCAACGCTAAACGTGTTACAGTAGCAATTCTACATTGTAATGTTCCATCGTTTATTTGTTGTTCAATACTAGGCAATTTAATTCTTGTTACAAACCGCAACCCTACAGTAATATCATTTACCTTGTCAGTTAATTTGATAATTCCGCTATCAGGTACTACAACGGATGGTATCTGTTTTGTTCCTGTAACAATATCTACGCTTTCACCAATCAGATGCGGTACTTCGACTGTGTCTGTTTTCTCCTTGAATGTTTTCTTAATGAAACAATCAACGAATACATCTGAGCCATCATCTGCATATAGTGGTTTACTACATTCGATACATTGTGTAATTACACCATTGATTTCACGTTCAATGACAAAGTAGATAGTGTCTTGTTCGCCCTCAGCCACGCTCTCAACATATTTGTATTTACCTTTAGTCAAGAAATGCGACCACCCATACACCTTTTGTTCAGGAATGTAGGTTAAGCAATTCAACTGTCCATCATCTCGTACATAGTAAATGATTGAGTCTGGATCTTGTGCATATGCACTTGTTATGGTGGTATGACCTTTAACCAAATTCTTAACAAACAATGTAAGGTCTTGTCCTGTGTAGTTGTCGCTATCGTAAGAGTAACCCATATCACGAACAGTACCGCCACGCTCTTGAACGAATACACATCGGTTACCGATAAAATGTGGTTCACATTTCAATGCACCACGTTGTGTTTGTGTTTTCAAATAACAGTTAGTAGGTGTAATAGTCTTGCTACCATCTACTATCCATTCATTACCGCTAGTCAAAACAATTAAGTCATTAGCTGGTACTAGGTGTCTTATCTCGTGCATCTTGCGGTTGATTACTGGTAGCGTGATTGCACTATCATCTGTGATTGTACCGCCTACTTTTTCAACCCCAAAGTTAGGATAATCACCAGTTCGACTAAACCAAATGAAGTTAGGTTTACTATCAGTAGCAGCCACAATAAATCTATCTTGGTAGAATGTGCATAATTTAGGGTAGCCTTTACCCCTATTCCAACTGCCTAACTTCCATTGGTGGCTCGGCTCACCATCTTTAATACCATTCAAGATATTTACCTTTGCAGTCTTGCTATTTTCTACACTTACAATCTCAACTACACCATATTGCATGAATGGTAGAATTGATAGATCACAATTCACAGAACCGCTTTTAATATCCGATACATATTTAAGCCTTGCTCCAGCCTCTATCTTACCGCTATCTGTTACGTTGTAGTCTTTATTAGAGGTGTATGCTCTATAGTCTTTCCAAGTCTGTCCGTCATTGTTGGAAATCTGTATTTTTACTGTACCCTCCCATGTTCCATGAGTGGTGAATTTCCATGATAGTTCTACATCAGTACTAAACCTTTCAACATTGTAATCTATATTATTGTAAACAGCCTTTTCACGTTTACTAAACCTACCAACACCGTATTTCTTTTCTACCGCTTCACCAGATTGTGTTGTATGCACAGCCTCAATGTAGTATGCAATCTGTGCTACACTACCAACCATATCTTGCGTGAATAGGTCTTTAGTAGATGTGATAGTATCGCCATTAACAACTAATGTATGGGTATTGTCGGTATTAATATCCTCATATGGTTGCTCGGATAACTTATATACACCTAGTTTCCAATCTGTATCACTATACCTAGATAGTGTATGGATAGGATATTTACCACTACAAATGAACATTACATCGCCACTCTGGATAATGTTTAGTTCGTTTACAATTTCGCTTTCAAATGGTGTATTGATTTCTAAGTTGGTGTACTCACCATTCCGCCACACCCTAATATATAGGTGTCCAAACTCTAGCATGAATGATTGGTTGCGGTTAGTGGTAAATTCAAACAATCTAACAGGCTTATCATTGTATTTAGCATATCCGATAAACTGTGAACCTTGCCTACGTGCTACCGCTCCATAAGGTCTAATCACCGCATTTTCAGCAAGTAGTAATGCACTTTTATATTGTTCTAAGTCAAATCGACTAGATACATCTGGTGATACTTCACCAGTAGTAAATGCGACTTGTCCGATATACATAGGTTGCATATCACCAACTCCTTGCTTTTAGATAATTAGACACATAAGGCATATTTAATCTGCGTTCCTTAGCACTCATAGACTTAGCCTCTTGGATAGCTGCTTGATATAACTTGTATGATTGGTCAAACAAACCACTATTACCAGTAAGTGGCATTGCTAAATCAGATGCCATTTTACATACCAACGCTTTAACGAATATAGGGTTCATTATATCTACATCGGTTACATCGTACACGTAATCTATATGCATCAATGGTACATCACTAACAATGTATTTCGTGTTATTGTCAGTTAAATACACATCATATTCTCGTTGTTGTTCCGCTCGGTATCGTTCCCCTTGTGGCAATACCGCTAAGATACGAACACACTTTTCAGGGTAAGCATATACATAACCCCAACCATTTATTTTATGTTCAGATAACACCGCACGTTCACGTTTTCGTGCGAAGTTCCATTCATATTGTTCTAACAGTACTCTACGTGTTAGATCATAATGCAATCTACATTGTCTAGCTGGTTCGTTTTCTTCTGTAATAGAACGTATTCGACCTGCATTGATAAGCGATAATGCTTGATTGCATACATCAGTAGGTGTCATACTCTCACCTCGTTATAAAAAAAGAGGGATGCATAAGCACCCCTCGTTCAATTATTCAGCAGTTTCTTCCGCTTTTTTACCACGTTTCTTTGGTGTGGGTTCTGCAGTTTCCTCTACAGTTTCTTCTGTAGGTTCTACTTTTTCTGCACCAACAGTTTCAAACAAAGCGTTGAAATAGTCTTTATCATATTCTGCTACTTCATCTTTTGTGAATGTTACTGTTTCGCCCTCATGCAATAAACCTAGTGTGTTGTGGTAGCATTTTTGTTTAACAATATATTCCATTTGTAACTCCTATACCAAACGCACATCAGGTGTTAAGAAAGCGGAGATAGTACCGCCAGTCATGTTATTAGCATTGATGCGAATATATTTCTTAGCACCACTTGCCAATCGTACAGCAACTTTAGTACCAGCTTTTGCACCAGCATTCAAAGTAATACCATGCAACAATACTGCACTAGCCATGTTATCACTATTAGATGTGTACACATTGAATAGAGGTGTACCAGTTACATCTTTGTCGATACGAATTACAAGCCACAATGCTTTTTCTGCATCGCCACCATTACCATTCATAACCACATCGGAGTTAGTGTTTGTAGTCAATGCTTGTTTGTAGAAGAAAGTATTTTGTTTATCGATATACATATGTTATCCCCCTATTATTGTACACGTGCTTCTGTAGAGATTAACGCATCAGTCTTACGTACTGGAATGCCATTTGCACGGACTACTGTATGACCCATTTCTTGGTCTTCGGAAATAGTGTATTTATGTGCTTCATTCTTTTGCATACGTAAGAATGTACGTACAGTTGGGTTCATGTACCATACCGCACGACCCATACCCATATTAGGAATAAGTTCTTCCGCTTTAATCATAAGGTTAATCAAATCAGCACCAGTTTTAGCATCTTTAGTCAATGCATTCACATCGATGTTTGCGATACGTACAACATATCTCCAATCACGTACAGTTAAGCCTGTATCAAGTTTGTAGTGTGTGCGATAACCTTGGTAGCGACCGCCATCAGCATCAGTCAATGTTTGTTCACCTAAATCTTTATGGGAAATGCCACCCATAGAACCTTTAGGATAGATACCATGTACTGTATTTTTGCCCCATACTACAAGATAGATAGATGTGAGATTTGCAGTGCCGCCAGCATCGATAATATTTTTACCGCTTTCTGCAGCTTTTTCATTATAACGTGCTGCCAAGCCTACAAACTTTTCAGGGGAATTTTCATCGCCATAGAATAATGTAGATGCCCATTCTTGGTTCATTGCCTCTAAGAAAGCATAATCTTCAGAAAGGCGGAACGCTGCGGAGTTGCCGTTAAGGTCTGCTAAAGATTTATCAATCTCTGCATAAGCCTCTAACATACCGCAAGTGTCGGTAATTTGTTTTGTTTTAGATTTACTAGGTTTAACACCATAGTTAAGCATACGCCATGTAGCCTCTGGCAAGCCTGTACGTACAGTTGTTTTATGACCTGTAGGCAAGTTGCCCTCTACCATTGTCATATCTTGTACGATTTCGTTTGTTTGGTTCATCATTTCGATGATTTGTGCAACTGCATTGTTTGGATCTAATCTAGATTGCACATCTAAAAGTGTTGGGTTCATAGTACCGATTGTAGCCATGTATTACTCCTTTAATAAATTACTTACTCATAGATGGGTAAAGCACTTTTGCTCGTTCTTCCTCGGAAATAATTGTGTTTCCAGCTTTACCACTATTAGAATTGTTATCTTCGCCAGCCATATTAGCGATGTGTGCGAATAGTTGAATTACCTCTAAACGATTACCTAAGCCGTTTTGAGATAATAATTCACGAATGTTTGGAATTTCTTTTTCGACTGCCTCAACACCTACAGATGCTTGTGCTACTATTTCGTCAAACTTCGCACCTAGAACCTCTTTTGTATGTTCTGCGTATGCTGCATACTGTTTCATTTCGGCTTGTTGCCGTTGTTCCTCATAAGCGGTTACAAGGTCTGTACCATATTTAGAACCAAACTTCGCCATTTCTACTGCTTGCTCTTGTGTTGCGCCTACACCATTGAGTAGCTTAGAAAATTCATTGGCGATGTTTTCATCAACCACACCGCCCTCAAAGGCTGGTGTAAAGTCATATTTGATTGGTTCAGGTACACTTTGTTGTTCGCCTTGGTTAGCACCATCAGGGTTGCCACCTAGCAAAGTACCGCCATCATTCGTATTTTGTTCTTGTGGTGTACCACTTTCCGCACTCGTTGTGTTATCATTCGTGCCTTGTTCTAGTTCTTCTGCCATGTGGTTTATTCACCTTTCTTTGTTAATTCCTCAAATACTTTTTGTTGTTCGATATATTCAAGTTGTGCTTGGTGATATTTCTTTACACCCTCTACACCATCACCAATACTTCCTAAATCATTCATATAGGCTAACCCTACTTTCCGTTTCCCCTCGTTGAAGAATGTTTCAGAATTACCTGTGAATGATTGTTTCAATATATTGGTTCGGTCTAAAAGCCTACAAAAAAACCACCTACCTAGTTCTGTACTAAGTACGTGGTTAAGTGCATCAATATCACGATCACGAATATATTCTTGTTTTGTTTTACTCATCTACACCCCCATACCCATTAACTGTTGCATTACTGGGTTTCCGTCATTGGCTGCATCTGTTGCTTGTTTAGCTGCTCCAGCCATTTGAGGTGCTAGTTGTGCCATTTGCATTGCTTGTGCTTGTTCTTCTTGCTCTTGTTGTGCTTGTGCTTGTTGCTCCATAAGTTGTTGATACTCGTCATTAGAACGAATAACCTTAATAGGTACACCAAGATTTACACCATAAATGTCGGCTGCCTCTTCAAAGTTAAACTTCTGAACGATGTTTGCATTACCCTGTGCTAATGACATAATGAACGCATAGTACTGCTCAATATTCACCAATGAGGACATTTTCTGTGCTTGTGCTAACGGAGAAATGTATTCGATTTTTACATCTAACCCATTAAGCATTTCCGCTACTTCATCGTCAATCGGAGGGAATATTCCAGCCCTATCCAAGATGCCATAAGTACGTTCAATGATTGGGTTTAAGAACTCACTTTGTAAGCGTTCAACTACAGGACCTAATTGTTGCATCTTTTCTTGTGTGCGTTCCATAACCTCACGTGCTGTCATTTGTCCTGCATCTAGGTTATCAAGCATCAAGAATAAATCAGCACTATAGGCACGCTTTATGCTTTCAGATACGAATTGTATCTTAGCTTGTACGTTTGCCACGTCAATTCCAACGTTAAATATAGGTTCAACCTTTTCGTTTGTGTCAACTTCCGTTACACCTCCCGGAAATAGATTTACACTACCTATCACACCAGATGATGCACTCATAGGTGGTTTAATACCTAATTCAATAGCCGTTACTAAGTCTTTTTCTAAGAGTTGTAACATCTGTGCATCCGATTGTGCGAACCATGCACACCCTTTACCATAACCGCTTAGATCATGAGTAGTGTGTCTTGCGATAGGTATTGCCCATTCCTCAAAACCACTATGTCTTAGTATTTCATCGGTGTTGCTTTCTTCAACCCAATAGATAGAGGAATAAGGCATATTCTTATTGCCTAGTTTTCCGTTGCGGTCTTTATTAGGCATTACCAACCAACACACAACAAAAGTACTTGCATTACCTTTGCCATCGTCATATGCACGTTTGACTTTATCAGGGCAAGCATCATAACCAAACTCTTCTACCAATTGGTCAGCCGTCATTCGATACTTGCGACCAAATGTATTTACATCACCATTACTGCCACACTCTAATGCGTATGTACCAATAGGATATGATGTAAACCGCACACCTACTTTTGCATCAGGCATGATACTCATAGGTGCTTGACCAAATGGCAACTCCATATAGGTTTGATGGACTGTGTTGTAAAAGTTAGACTTAGCAAATACTGCATACAATATTTGTTCTCTATCATCCAATACTTCCGCCACTTTACTATTAGCAGCTAATTCAACATTCTCTAACGTGAGTTTAAACCACTTACGGCTAGGCGGTGTCATACCGCTCATTACACCACTAGCGAATATCTGGCAACTTTCCCAAGCTACGCCATTATTAATCTTATCGGTGTAGACTTTCGATTGGTCTTGTTCATCATCAAATACACCAAGGAAAGGTAGTTGATAATCTCGAATATCTTTCCACCTAGATATGTACTTTTGACGATTGTCGAACATAGACTTAAATTTTGCCTTAATTTTGCTATAGTCTTTCTTCTGCGGTAGTTTGTCAGTTGGTTGTCTAGCAAGCGTGGATAAAATAGTACCTTGCATATCTAACCCCCTAATGTGTTCTTAGTGCCTGTTGGTGCAGCGGATAGAATTGTACTTTCATAACCACGTTTACCTTTACGCTTTTTAGCGTACCATTCCTCACCAGTTGTTGTAGTAGCATCATCTGTTTGTACAGTTGGTGCTGGTGCTGGCATTGGTGTATTAGGCATCTTATTTTTCATGCACATTTAATCACCCCTTATCTCGTTTAAATGGATCATACTCTGTGTTAGCATGAACCCTACTCCCTACATTCACTTTTTTATTGACCCTGAACGCAAAGGTCAAGGCTAACGCATCACCTTTATTCGGAGATGGTAAGCCACGTTCTTTCATATCTTTTTTGCTTTCAAGTTGGATGCGCCCATTCTTATCAATGATAGCCTCTGGACTCGTTAAATCGTCATATAAGCCTTGGTCATTAGGTGGAATAGAACCGCCCTCTTTTAGCCAGTCTTTCATTTCACCCCACATATACGCCCTCATGTTGAGGTACATATCATTAGGTGCTTTACCACCAAAGGCAACTAACCGCCATCGTCTACCCATTGATTTACCGATACTGTATATCCCAGTTCCGTAGCCTTGGTCAATGAACACCGCATCTGCTTTGTATTCATCCTCAAATTGTGCAATGAGGTTAGCCATACGCATATCATCGTCATTCTTTTCGATGGTTGCCAAGCACTTCATAGAGTATCCTTGGCGCATTACGATTTCTAACGTATCGCCACCAGTCCACGCTGGGTCAACACCAATGATCGTTGGTAGATTGATAAAGTCAGTAGGCTTATATATTCTCTTTTGTGCTTCATCTACGATTGATGCGGATATAAACTGTGTATCAGATGCACTAGGGAATAACCCTCTAACACGAACCTTTACAAAGTCGCTATCCTCACCATGAATATCAACCCATTCTTGCAACTTGGCTTTGTTTGAGATTTTAACAGTACGACTATCAATTTGATATGTAGTCCAATAGTTACGATGTTTTCTGAAACACTCTCTAAACCTACCACTATTACGTGTAGGGTTACCAAACACACACCAGATAATTTCTGTTTCCTTATCTGTTAATGCACCCTCTGTTACTTCCCATATCTTATCGGATATTGCAGATGCCTCATCAAATATGATAAGTATTCGGTTACCTTGATTGTGCAAGCCTGCGAATGCCTCTGGGTTACTTTCACTCCACGGAATAGCATCTATCCGCCATGTTTTCTCATAGCGTTTATCAGCACTGAATATTGATGTTGCCGTGTAAATGAATAAATCTTTACCAATAAACATATTGTGCCACTTACCAAGTTCCGCCCATGTTTTAGAACGCAACTGTGTATCTGTATTAGCAGTTACAACTCCTCTTGTGTTTTCATGGGTTGAGATTGAAAAATGAATAAGGAATGCTACCATAGCGGATTTACCGATACCATGTCCAGATGCTATTGCTTCTTGAATAGCAGTTTGTAAGGACTTACCCCTTTTCAGCTTTTCTCCAATATCCTTTAACAGTTTGATTTGCCATTCATCTGGTCCTGTTGCATTTTCAAGCGGTGTTCCTTTTTCTCCCCATGGATAAGCGAAATATACAAAGCCCAATGGATCATGAGTGAACGAACCCAACGCATCAATCAGTTGTGCCTTGTTGTACTTCATCGGACTTCACCCTTGCTTGTTTCATGCGGTCTGATATATCAATCTCTATTTCTGCATCAAGTTTAACTTTATCAGCAAACAACATATATCTTTTGCCTAACAATTCAGCTGCCTTAGTTCTATCTGCTATAGATACATCTAAGCCAAACGCATCTTTTTCTTCACCACGTACAACGCTAGTAAGATATTCCAACACTTCATCAGCAGTTGCGATTGTGTCTTTGCTACGTTCGTTCATGACCGCCTCTATATATTGGCGCACGTTTATTTTTGTTAATAACTGACTACCCTTACTTCTTGCCGTCTTTTCTGAATATCCAGCAGTAATTGCACTTTGTGTTCCGTTGGTGGTCTTAACGTATTCATCAGCGAATATACGTTCTTTCTTAGTTAGTTTTTGTGCTAATTCTTCTATATTCGTCAATGTTACTCACCACCTTTATATGTCTTAACTAAAAAAAGTAACACCTCGTGTTGCTTGGTGCTACTGTACTCACTTTCTTTTTTATAGAGTTGTTCTTGTTTAAAGGTCTTACCTTTTTTGTACTTGTGAGGAAATGTTAATTTGTACTCTTCCTCTGTGTACATTCGACTGACAATATATATCTTGCAAGGCTTATCGTATTTACTCCACGATTGCCTTGTATCGACTACATATCGTCTACCATTCATCCGTAATGCGGTTAATAGTTTCTTTATCGTTGGTTGATAATTCACATCCAACACCACACAATACCAATTAAGATTAGTACTGCACATACGATAGCTAAACCATCGATGAGTGTAATCATGTTATCGCCACGATGCTCGTAGGCGTATTTAGCTTTAGCCTGTAAGTCTTTATTGTTCAAGTCCTTGGCTGCTTGTTTGAATAGTTTTCTATCTTCAATGAATTGTTTAATTGCTTTAATCATTTCAGTACTTCGCCACCTTTCCTTTTTAATTTGCCATGTGATCTAACACATAAGCCGTAATTACCTTTACTTGCACCGCCACAAGTGATGTATGTTTGACATAAGCCGTCATATTCAATCACCTTTGCAGTACATATGCCATTCTTATTGTTAAGGCACTTCTTTTTACAACACATTACATCTGTCATAATCTCCCCTTTATGATAGATTTATGCAAGAAATGGAGTATATCGCCGTGGATATACCCCATTTTGTGATAAATTTATTCTTTTTTACTGTATTAATCACTCAAAACTAGGTGTGTTGTTGATGATATGACAATTTACGCAATTTGGAGTTCAACTGTGAATAAGAAATACAAAGTTGGAAAAGAGAAACACACCTAGTTTTCAATAATCAATTACACACTCAATACCAACAACTAACAATTTGATGGATCGTAATCGTGTTAGGTTAAGTAACAACAAGAATATGAATAAGTTTCTTTTGGAGGCTGCTAGTTGTCAGTATTCAATGTGTAACCAATAAAGGGTAAGTTCGTATCTGTAAATGTATAATGTATAAGCTATGCTCGATGATATTCGACTCACCCTATATCAGTTTGCAGTAAAATTTACATATAAAATTTTTGTCTTAACACATACTTCAAAATTGAAATTAGAAAAAAGTATAGTGTTGTTTCCTTGATTATCAAATATGGTTGCGCTGCTACTTTGTACCGCTGACGTCTTGCGTTACTTTCGCCCATATACAACAAAGGCACGCTCTTTTATGGGCGTGCTTGTTGTTGTGTTTTGATTTGTCCTAAGGAAAGTGAGTAGTAGTCGCTTAGTGGCAACTTCTACATATATATTATACCTAATAGCAAACTATAGGTATATGGACATTCACGGACATTTGCGGACATTACTGGACAAGTTTTTGTCCAAATTCCAATAACGCTTTTTGCTTATATCTTTTAGCTTGTTTCGTAGAGTAGCACCCAATCATTTTGTATGCATCTTCTGTTGTATTATTGAGTACAAACTCATAACGTAGGATAATTGCACCTAGCTTTTCATCTAATGCATCTATCTTAGTGATCGCATCACATTTCAGTTTAGATAACTCATCAATACGCTTATCACGTTCTGCGACTGTGTCCATAAATCTTGATACACTAACCTCTAAGCCTTGCGGAGTGCCACCGCCTGTTACTCTATCCTTACTATAATCAATAGCACCTATGGATGTAAGGTTCGCTCTTAATTGATTGATTTCTTCCTTGATAGATGCTATTTGTACATCAATTAACTTAACAGGCTGTAGGTACTCAACCGCCATTTCTATTAGTTTCTTATCATCTAATTCCCCCAAATACTCACCCCCAATATAAACGCTAAACACATTACAATTACCACCAAGCCTAATATAACTGCACTTTTAGTTCCAAACTTTATATCAACAAAGTTTATCAATAAGAAACTAACTATAGACGCAATGCCACTCACAAGTAATGTTTTAAGCATAATCTATTTATACCTCTGCTAGTTTTGCTTGTATCCAAGGTGTCATCCATTCATCATTACCAGATGTAAAGGATGTTCTCCCACTCACCCATGAATACACAGTACCATGTCCTACTTTTGCAAAATGTGCCTTTTTCCACTCATCGTTTTCACTATCTCTAACCAATATAGGTGTATCAACTGCCACTTTCGACCAATCAACAATGCCTAATTCTTCTGCAATGCTTATACACTCATTGCTTTTTAATTCAGGCAACATTTTTTTAAACCTCAATGCATTAATAGCTTTTTTGCATCTACATACTTTTAACTCATTCGTAATATATTCTTTAGGTGGCATTTCATTTGTTAAATATACATCTCCATAACTATCCATTACATAATATCGATACCCATCATCATGTAACTTTTGAAGTAACCATTCTCTACCTTGTTTATCTGTGATCATACTCTACCCACGCTCCTCTATCTTCATTCCATTTGAATTTAACTACATCGTATAATGCAAAGTCATATGAATGACTATCAAACTTATCAACCTTGCCTATATAGAACACATTCTCTTCACTCTCTACCGTAAGTTGGCACAAGAAATCAAATGCATCTTGATAGCTTTGAGGTGCTATGTAAAAGTCGGAGTGTTCAACGTATCCGCTATAGCTTGTCATTCTTCATCACCTTAACAATAAATTGTAGATACTATGCCTTACTTTAAGCCTTACCCTATCAACAAAGAAATCTAATCTTACACAATGTTCAATTTCAAACAATGTTGATAACTCTGTGATAGTTGTGTTTAAAAACTTATATATGATTTTCACACTACTATCTTCTACTTCTATTTTGGGTTTGATTATTGTATCAGATACAACTATTGTTAAAGCACTTGATAGTAATTCAATGTTAATTCTCCTCATACTCACCTCTTATGATAGGGCGGATATTTCACCGCCCATATCCTTTAAACTCTTTCACCAATCAAAATTACATCATCACATTCTTTTTCAATAGCTACACACATTACATCAACAATATCATTATTTGCCATTAGTAATTTAACATCACTTTCTCCAAATTGATGTTCATCAATCAAAGTGATTAATTCATTCCATGTCATTTTATTATCACCCAATCATCAACCAATACACCATTAACGAAATCATAACTACCATTGATAGCATTAGTAACGCTGCACACATTAATGCACCCTCACGTTCCATTTCATGCATCCGTTGTAGTTTTTTATCGTTGTGATCTAATGGCATTTTTCTTAACTTAACAGTATAAATCGGACTACACATTATTTACTCGCTTTCAACTCTTCAACTTCTACTACTAACTGCTATTTTTTTGTTCATGTTATTTTTTCCTTTTGATATTCAAATATAATTTCTGTTTTCGGTGCGTTAATCATCATGATCACGCTATGATTTGCTGGCGATTTTTTATGTTCACCATTTTCACTTATAAACTTAATTCTTTTTGTAGGTACATAGACACTTATGTTTGTTTTGCTATATAGTTTGTGTCTTTGTACCCCCCCCAGTGCATCAATGGGTAATACCAATACACAAGGCTTACCACTTTCTATGCATCTTGCTATAACTTCATCCTTGTTACTATAAGGTGGATTTGTAATTAAGTAATCAAAATCATATATATTAGTCATAAAATCAGTTATTCCATATACTGCGTTTCCGTCATATTCTTTTGTTATTACTTTTACAAAATTGCTCTTATCTGTATCGAATGGCATCAACACCCTATCACCATTTTTAGGTGGATATACATCAAGCATTGTTCTCACAACTTCAACAGGTGTATACCATTCATCAGATTTAGCACCACTTATCAACGCTTGTTTAATCATTTTCCAGTACTACCATAACCGCCAGCACCACGTTCAGTTTCGCTCAACTCATCCACTTCTACTACATCAACCATTGCTACTGGTACGATGATTAATTGTGCGATACGATCACCTCTAAATATCATGTAATCGCTACAAGATACATTTTCATATGCAATACTCAATTCGCCTCTATAGTCAGCATCAATAATACCTGCACTATTAGCACATCTTAGAGGTGTTTTACTCATACTACTTCTCGGCACAAGTAACCCCATACATCCATTAGGTATTTCTACCGCCACTCCTAAAGGAATTTTCTTTTGACTATCAGCAGGCACTTTGATATGAAATGGACAATACAAATCTAACCCAGCTGCATCTTCACTACCTCTTGTTGGTAGTTGTGCGTATTCACTTACTAACTTTACTTTCATTTGTTCCATATTCCTCACTCCACTCGCTTTCTTTGTATATACGGAAGAAATCATCCGCACTCATTACGACTAACCAAGGCTTATTGCTTTTTTTCCAAGCTACTATAGGTATATCGCCACTCTTTTTTGCATCATGTTCCGCTTGTTCGTATGCTTTACGAACATTGAGGTTTTCCACAAACTTCACCTCTTGATGGATGTTTGGTAAACCTACACAGTCTGATGCATCACCAGTATTTCCGCAATATTGTGCAGTTCTTCGGACTTTATCGAACCCATTGGCATGGCACACATCTCGCCACATTCGTTCACCACGTTTTCCTTTATCCTTACTGTTTATTGGCAACGATCATCACCCCTCATTCGCAAATTCCATTAAATTGGTTTGTACTTTTACATCACTCAACATTTCCTCTTTAGCTTTAGCGTACATTCTTCTATCGATTTCAAACCCATATGCACTTCTCCCTAATTCCATTGCAGCCCTTAATGTACCACTACCAGCTACTGGATCAATCACTACATCGCCCTCATCTGTGAATATTTCTATTAAGCGTTTCAATACACTTACAGGCTTTTGCGTTGGGTGGATATTAGGAACGATATTTTTGTTATCACGTTTCCATTCAAAGTGATCAAATATCATTTTCTTATTGTTGTTAAACTTCGGAAGTTTTTCACGATATAACACTAATGCGTATTCAGTAGCACCAACTATTCGCATATTAGCTTTTAGCACTTGCGCACTATAATTCTTGTTGAATGTTATAGGAATATAATTCTTAAACCCATGTTTATTTGCGTATTCAATCACCATTGGCATTTGTTGAAATGAACAGAACACAATCATGCAAGGTGCTTGTCCACGTTCTTTAGGTTCTTTTTTTAGCAACCGATTGCAAAAGTGAAAATACTCTGCAATGTTAAAGTTGTAATCAGAATTAAAGAATGCTTTACCAGCTTTTTTGCTTTCACCATTCTTGTTATCGCCGTCTACATACCACATAGGATTGCTGGCATAAGCGTTGTTTCCTAGATTGTATGGGATATCAGCAATCACCAACTGTGCTTTTGGTATTCCATATCTTTTAAAATTCTGAAAATTATCATTAAATAGTTCTACTTTCACCTATTCACCCCTCTACATATTGTTCACATCGTTTTAAAATATCTTTTACTAAACCCAACGGAATATTTGACCTTGTGTTATATCGATTACCATTACTTTTTAAGTCTGCCCATCGTAAATTAGACTTTATATTGTCATTTAATAACTTTAAATCGATATTACTACCAAATTTAGTTGGTTTCTTAACTGGGTAATCGTAGTTGTTGTAATAGGTTAAATTATCATAAGGAACATCGAACCCTATCACATTTGCTATGTATTCCCATATTCGCCCATATGCCGGGTTTTCAATCACAAATACTTTAGGCTGGTAACGCTCAATGATTTTTAAGGTATTGTATATACACATTTCACCATTGATACGTGTTAGGAATGACTTATCATATTTGAATTGGTAGTTTTCATAATCGATGTAATTTCTAATTGTGAATTTACTACCTTGTTCGTACTCACCAAACAAGTTGATAGTCATGTCCTTTTCTTGTTTCCAACACGCATTACCGCCTTTCATCGCACTTGCTACGCTCCAGCTTTCGCAAGGTGGACTTGCTAAAATAACATCTGGTCTATCTAGCAAGTCCAACTTTTCCCATAGTGCGTTTGGTTTATGTAGCGTATTAACTGCAAGGTCTTGGTTGATACACGCATCACCAATGCCTATTGATGTGATTGTGTGTTGCCCCCCATATTCACGTTATATTCATCTACCGCTTGACGATAGCAGCCGTTGCCATCATCAAATAACCCCCATATATGCATCCTCTTTCCTATTCACCTCTAATCAATCACCACATATCCATACTTTGCTTTTCTCATGCGATGCTTTACTTTCTTTACGTTATCCCCAAGGTACGCTAACACATCATTCTGTTTGATTGCGTTCTCTTGCATCGTTTCCCTTTTGCGTTTATACATTCGGTAAGCTGGACACTTAACGTGGCAAGCTACCTCTCTGTATTCGCATCCCTTACATGGTGCATTCAATGTTAATACTCACCCCTAACAGTCAGTGCATTCTATAACGCAATTAGTTGGAGAGATAGAAACATATTTTCCTTGTCTATCTACAAAGAAAATCACCTTTTCTTTACCGGCTTGAATATCGGAAATAGCAAGTTCAAACTCATGTTTATCTTTAAAAGAATTTGTTTTGTATATTTTATTGCCACAATTTGTTACAACTACTAACTCAACCATTTTCATCCTCCTTAAAACGGAACATTTTCATCCGTATTATTGTTTTCAAAACTATCAAAGTTACTAAATGCAGCATCATCATTCGTTAATGATGTACCTACAAAGTTTGCTACCACTTCTGTTACATACTTCTTTTGACCATCTTGTGTTTCGTATGAACGTGTTTGAAGTCTACCCTCAACAAACGCCCTATTGCCTTTACGCAAATTACCGATGCTTTCTCCTAGCTTTCCCCAAGCTACACAGTTGATAAAAGCAGTTTGTTCTTTTGTTTCGTTGTTACTATCAATGTATGTATTGCTGGCTGCTACTGTAAATGTGGCTACCGCTTTTCCAGATTGTGTATATCTAACCTCTGGATCACGTGCCAAGTTACCCATAATTTGTACTGTATTCATATATCAATCTCCTTTAAATCTTTTGTTCGATGCACATCGTACCTTTATACACCTTGATGATTTCCTCCAGGCTTTCAAAGGTGCGTGCATCTGCTTTCATAATCATTTGCATCTGTTGAGTTGCCTCTTCTTGCGTTTCCACATTTAGAGGTATCTCAATAGTGATAACCATCTTTCGTTTTTTACTTAGCATTTATCCTCCGCAACATAATCTCCAATGTGATATTTTTTAGTTTCCAAAACTACCCAAGATGTATTTTCATATCTATGGCGCTTTTCCCACGCTTGGAATACCCTTGTTAATTCTTCGCTTAATTCATCAATATGTTCATTCTTAACATTTTTCATATAATCGTCTGACCATTCAGCGATTTCATCATCTAAGTCGTAGTCAACCACATTCCAAATTACACGCTCGCCGTCTACCTCTGGTACATATCGGTATGGATGACCGACTTCTATTGTTGTTTGTAATAACTCTTCTCGACTTAAACTACCAAAATCGCCGTAGTCGTATTCGTTTTCTACATAATCTGCGATAGCCATTTCAATGCTATCCTGTGGTTCGCCAACTACTTCATCCTTAACCCAGCAATATTTTGTTTCATCTTTAACTAACACAACTTATCACTCCTTACCAATAACTAAGTTGGTTTAGTTCAGCTTCAACTTCATCAATATACACATCGTAATCTTTGTGAATGTGGCAATCGACTGTCGCCTCGTTCCTCATGATTTCAAGTAAGTTTTCAATCTTCACCATCGCTTGCGCCTCGTTATTCGCCAGCACTTGAAAGCTAACATTGAAGCTAACATTTACACTTACATCAAACTCTTTTACTCTTTCCCTCACGTTTAACCCCCTATTGCCTGTTTTAAAAGTGCCTTACCACTATCTGACAAGTTACTTTGTTCAATTACTTTCGCTACATCTACTTGTTCTTTGGCTACCTCTACTAAGTTACCTGTAGAGGTCATTTCTATTTGCTTTTGACCAGCACCAATCAATGCACGTTCACGTTCTGCTTTCTCCCTTGCTTTAAGTAGCAAGTGATTGTCTTTAATCGAATTAGACAATCTTAATCGTTCACGCTCTCTTGTTTCTTGCACTTCATAGTTTTTAACAAACTGCGCCCTACATGATGTTTCGTTGAAGTTATCGCCGTTTTGAGGGTCAAACGATTTCCAAATTGCTTTGGCACATTGCTTTGTTAAACCCTCCAATTTGTCTAAACCCTTTTCGTAGCCATATGATCGTGCTACTTGATACACCCTTTCCCATGCATCTTGTGCAGTAGGAAGTTCATCATGTGCATTTACAAAGGCACTTAATGCGGAACATTCCTCTCTAATTTCTGCAATGCTAGGTAAGAACTTACTGCGGTTTATTAAATTAGCCACCGCTTGCTCCAATGTAACAGGGTTAATATCCGCAAGCATAGATACATACAACTTCATACGTTCTTTTGGAATATCAGTAGACCACGCTATCTGTAACATCGATAGCGCCGTTGTTGTCCTCAAATTGTTCGTTTGCATATTCTTCCATCAACTCCTTTACTACGTTGATTGCATCTTCCTTGCTATTCTTTTTAGAATTAGGTTTTCTGTATTCGCTACGTTCCCAAGTCCTAACCGCTGCTTTCCAATCTTTCATGGAGTTCTTTCCTACTTTCCAGCCGTTGCTTTCGTAGTAGTCAAAAAAATGTTCAGCGTTTACATTATTGTTTCTTTCAGTACAGTACTGTTTGATTTCAGATAGAGTAGGTTTTTCAAAACGCTTGCGTTTTGTTGTAGTGCTTGCACTACTATCTATCTCTTTCTCTATCTTTTTCTCTATCTCTAACTCTATCTCTATCTCTGGTGGAGATTTCTCGGAGATTTGTCGGAGATTTGTCTGGACATTTGTCCTATCTGTTTCTATTCGTTGTCTATATTCCCTCTTTCTGTCAGCCTCGCTACTGCCTTTACCAATGAAGTTTTGAATATCCAACATATAGATAGCACCATTTTCTAATACATCGATTAGTCCTAAGTCTTTGAAGATTGATAATGCTTGCTTAACTGTTCCTATTTGATGCCCTGTTACACTTGCCAGCATTTCAGCGTTGTAAGGAATGCGATCATTAACAACTAACTTTCCGTCATTCTTTAGACTTCGTAAGTAGAGTTTTAAAAGAATATTACTGTACAAGTAGCCGTCTTTCATGCTTTCTAATATCTTCAACTCATCACTATCAAAGAAATTATCTTTAAGCCTTAGATAGTAATACTTTTTGTTATCGCTCATAGGCTAGTCCTTGTTTAGCTTTTCGATAAACTCATCTGCACTTAACGGCTTGCCTAGTGATAAAATTCGTGCTAACACACTATCAATTTCATCGGCTTCATTTTCTTCTGCATCTAATATGCTATCAACCATCGTCAATACTGTTTCAAGTTCTTCAATCGTGTCTTGATAATATGTATTTTCGCCTTGTTTTTTGCGGTAATACATAATTCTTTTATTTAGATAAGCACTAAGCATTATTAATTCGTTCATATTCGTCAGTCCTCTTTTCTACTTCCTCTAACAAGTGCTTGCGTATCTCTTTTGCGAACACGCCATGTGCTTGATTGTGGCATTGCATACACAAGCAAGCTAGATTTCTTAAATCACTTAAACCACCTTGTGAACGGAATACTATGTGATGGCATTGTTCTGCTCTGTAGCCACATATAACGCATTGTCCGTTATCACGTTCATAGGCTTGTTTCCGTGTTACTGAATATAATTTGTTATCCCTTTTCTTTCTGTTGTTCACTCTCCCACCCCTCTATGAGTGATTGAATGTATTCACTAGGTTCTAACGTAATACCTAGTTGCTCACATTCATCGACTAAACACTCTATTAATCGGCTCATTTCTTTTGTGTTGTACACACTGCTGCCGTGATAACACATGATGTTGTGGTAGCCTTTTAGACTTTGGCATTCGCCAGCATCTTCTGCTAACCAACCGATACCATGTGCTTGCCATATTTGGATGTAGCGCTCTATGGCATCTTCACGTACTGGTACATAACTAAAATGTCCGCAATCTTTTATTGCTTTTCTATACACATCTTCTTTTGATGTATAGCCAGTCTTACTTAACTCTTCCGCTATCTTCTGACAAAGAACCCAGCAGTATGCATTGGCGTTCATACTACGTGATTTAGATTTCTTTTTAATCTCAATCACATATTCTTTGTCTTTATCTAGCTTGTTTAGATCATTGTCATGTGGTGCAGGTATCACTACCATTACACCTAGCGGACTTCTTAATGTTTCGATGTTATTTGTTGTCCACTTCATCGTTTAGCGTACCTTTGAGCATTAACCCAGTTAAACGCTTGTTGATAATGTTCTTGTGTCATGTCTTTTGACTCATTAACCTTTAGCGTTTCTTTTAGGTAGTGTTTTAACTCATCTTCGCTAATACCGCCTTGTGTGGCTCTGGCTTTTAGTGTTTGCCAGTTGTAAACAGTTTCTTGTGTTTGTTGTTGTGTATTTTCACCAAAGGTAAAACGTACTTTCCCTTTACTATCTACAACAACTAACCGCACAATATTTCTGTTTTCATCATAGGCAATGTCTTTTACTTTGAATTTTGCGTTTGATGTTAGCTTTCCGTTCCTTTCTATATATTCCGATTTATCAAGTTGAATATATACAAATGGTGCGGAGTATAATTCCCTACCGATACCCCAGTTAAAACCCGCTCTTTTAAAACTATCAGATGCTTGACCTTTCTCTTTTTCCGTATTGCTCTCTGTTCCTACATCACTTTTAGATATCCATTGTTCTTTTACTTCATCCCAAATCGATATCGTACAATACAAGTTGCCATTGACTACAGAATGTTCACGTTGCCAGTTCATAGCACCTACAGTTTCATCAAGAATGTTCATATCAACACGTGCATCTTTATATAAAAGAATTGTTGTTCCAACCGCTCCTGTTTTGTTTTGTCCTATAGATTGTATTCTGCAATCTATCTCACTTGCTTTTAATACTCTAAACTTCATTATTCACCTAACCAATCTGCAAGTTCATGTGTTTTTCAATTCTTGCACCAGCTACTTCTTGGTCTGCCTTGATTGCTTTCTTGATTGCCACCTTATCAGCTGTAATTGTTGTTTTTCTAAACTCGTCAGGCAATGCATCCAAGTTATCAATTTCTACTGTTTCGCTTGCTTTGTAGTAGCATTTAAATTGTCCAACTTTCTTTTCTGTTAGTTGATTTTCTTTCATGACATGATCAATGTTATTTTTCAATCGTTCAGTCATGTTTTCTAAAGTTTTCGCTTTAGCACTTAGCCGTTTTGACTCATCCTTAAACGCTTGAATATCGCCTTTGATGTTACGGATAAACATTGCAGTATTTTCGATTTTTTCATCGATGCTGCAATCTAACATATCCAAAGTATCTTGGATGGCTTGCATATCCTCTTCGGTTTCAGCCACCTCTAACATCGCTTGCAACTCTTTATAATCTTTATTTAGTTCATATAAACTTGGCATTCAAATTCTCCTTGTGTTAAAATACAAGTAGAGTATTTTCCAATATCTCTACACAAAGTCCGCTAAACTTCTTCTACACTTTTCACTAGCGGACTTTTTTATTTTCGTAAAACTCAATTTCTTCTTCCCATTTGTTGCTTAATAACCAAAGGGTTACACCCAATAGACTTTGACATAGATATGTCCACATATCTATTGCATCTAGTTCTAAGCTACCCATTCCACCAGCAACTAATAGGAATGCAATTATTTTTAAACAATTACACAACTTAATCATTTAAATCTTCTCCTACAATCACTAGCATTTGGCTGGTGATTTTTTTTATTTCACTCTTTAATTTTTTGTTTTCTTTTTCTAATCGCTCTACCTCATTTTTTAATTTTCTGTAACCAATAGCAGAGTATTCACTTTCAACTCCTGCAAGTGCTTCAACCTCTTTTTTACTAAACCTTACACCGCTTACATTCGGTAGTTGTTTTAGCTTGCCTTTATTTCTTAGGTCATATACTGCAGTTAGTGAAATTTGAAATAGTTCCGCTACTTGGTTAGCCGTGTATACTAGGCTCTCCATCGCTTTTCGTTCCTTGCGTGGAGGTCAGCCGTTCTAGCTAACTTTACCCATGATAGAATAACTTTCTTATTCCATCTTGATTGGTTACGTTTATGCCATTTAGCCTTGATGAGTTTCCGCCAGTATTGTGCGTACTCATCGTTATGTCCAGCCCATCCAAATCTTGTGGATGTTTGTCCATATCGTTTGTTGGCTAGTTTTAGATCCGTTTGATTTCGTACTAGCATCTAACCACCTCTATGTGTGAATTTAATTCACTATATTATTTAAAAAAAATATTCTTTGTTTCTTTACTGGTCAATCTTAACATATCAACCAAACGTGCAATTTCACTAGCTTTAAATTCGCTATCACCCCGCAACTTCTTATACAAAGCCTTTCTAGTGATGTTTAACTCACTAGCCACAAAGTTTAACTTAAAACCTTTAGCATTAATAATTTCTTTGAGTGTGTCCATTCTACACCCCCTTTCGTATTTTGTTATGTGTGAATTTAATTCACACTCATAATATAACATCATGGTGAATATGTGTCAACACTTTTTCCTAAAAAAGTTGATTTTTTTTCACGTTACATTTAAAATCATAATGGATAATAGCGTTAAGAGGTGATTTGATATGACACTATATGACAATATAAAAACATTAAGAGAAAACTTGAAAATGTCGCAAGATGAGTTAGCAAGAAAAGTTGGTTATAAAGATAGAACCAGTATCGCTAAAATTGAAAGCGGTAAAATTGATTTGGCTCAATCAAAAATATTTGCATTCGCTGAGGCTTTAAATACAACACCAGAAGATTTAATGGGTTTACATTATTACAATGATCAAAAGGTGTCAGAATACGCACAAGCAGTAAAAGATAACCCAAACCTTAAACTGCTATTTGATGCAAGTAAGGATATGTCCAAAGATGATATTGATTTTGTAATAAACACTATCGAAATGTTAAAGAAACGTGAGGGCAAGTAATATGTTTATCCTTTCGCTTATTATATTGTTAATAGTTATCATCATCGCATTTTATATTTTGACTAACTCAACAAGCTTTCATGACCAGATTGGATTTAAGAAATTTAGTTCTATTTGGCATTCCGAATGTGAAACAGCAAAAATGCGAAATGAAACCCCAGATGAATATATGGCTACATATATTTATGCTATGAGCCTATTTGATAACGATATTACAATTTGCGACTTTATTATGAAAGAAATAGATATAAATGGTGGTCGTTTGCTTTATACAGAAGTACTTAAAAATCACAAAATAAGCGATTTAGAGTTAAAGAAATTAGAAATGGTTGCTGATATTTATCCTTTTGACCCTCAGTTAGTTTTATTTATGCATCTTAAAACCAAATATCATGGGAATTTAGCAAGTAAATATGCTTATGATTTATTATCAAAGAAATACAAGCCTTGGTTTTATAGAATACACTAACACATAACATGTGTAATTTCATTCCCATTTCATGAGATACAATACTCACATAAGGGGGTTAAGTATTATGAATATAGTTTTGATTTACACAAAGTTAAGACCATCTCAAAATGCAGTACTTACTTTAAACGATGATGGTACTTATACCATTCTAGTTAATAGTGATAAACCTATTGATGTACAACGTAAAGGTATACTACATGAGATAGGTCATATATTAAATGATGATATGTTCAGCCACGCTAATATTGATTTATTGGAGCGAATGGCACACGCAAGGGAAATAGAGTTTGAGGGTATCAACTTCTACACGCATATATTGTGAGGTATACTATGCAATACAACTTTACAATAAGAAAAAAGGATAAAGGGTTTCAAATCATCGTAGCGTACAAAGACGGCTATAAATGGAAACAGAAATCTAAACAGGGTTTCAAAACTAAACGTGAGGCTAAGGAATACGGACACGTTATAGTTAAAGAATTAGACAAAACCGCACTACTTACAAAAGACACAGAATTAAAAGAATTAACTTTCAAGGAATTTGCGGATATGTTCCTTGAAATAAAAAAGGCACACGTTGCGCATAGTACTTTGGTTATGTATAACCATGCGGTGTGTGCGTTCAATTCTATTCACAATATGAAATTGTCAGATGTTAAGCCGTTACACATTCAAAATGCAGTAAATAAAATGGCTACATCACCTACTACCATTAATTCGTATTATAAGGTAGTAGAAAGGATATTCTATATAGCGATAAACCCATACAAGATAATTTCAGATAACCCATGTACTGGTGTTAGGTTGCCACGTGTTGAACGAAAGAATATGATCCACACGATTTCCGATGAGGAATTAAACCAATTCGCAAAGTTCATGCGTGAGAAATATCCACAAGCCTATTATTTTTTACAAATAGCACGATATACTGGCATGAGATTTAGTGAAGTGTATGGTTTAACTTGGAATGATATATCCTTAGAAAATCGCCAAATTCACATCAATAAGCAACTTTCGTTCCGTAAAGGTGTTATTACCTTTGAGAAAACTAAAACCGCCAATTCGGTACGAATTTTGCCAATTCCGCCTATATTAGAAAACATACTAATAGAATATAAATCACATGAGTTAGAGTTTGAACATGATTTAGTTTTAAACCCATATAAAAAGAATGGTGTTAAATGGCAAATAAACACATACTTAAAACGCTTTGGTGATAACCTATCAGCACATAACCTTAGACATACTTATGCTACAAAGCTATTAGCTAATGGCTTAGATGTGAAAACTGTATCATCACTACTTGGTGATACACCACAAATGGTTATGAAAACGTATGTACATTATAACGATGAAATGAAAGCAGCAGCATCAAATGCAGTTGCTAATATTTTTAAATAAAATTTTTGACGATTTTTGACGAATTGGATATTCAACCATTAAAAGGTACAGTAAATAAGTACTTCTTTAAACTTACAATCTTAACAATCATA
>FLSC01482986.1_pt1 | contig 42449 bp, 29 predicted proteins | sample 1550561 | NCBI WGS metagenome assembly FLSC01 (sample SAMEA4031775, study PRJEB14383) | metagenome | biome: human; feature: oral; material: saliva | place: Philippines | collected 2014 | reverse complement strand
TTGATGATATGTATCCTTCACATTATTTCAAGATAGACAACCGCATCGTCTTCCTCTGCTCACGTTCAGATTCCTTTATGAAGCAGGAGAAATACCGGAAAGCCTACCATCAGATAGTGTCTGATAGTCTACGTGTACGCTATGAGGATTTAGCTTTTATCCTTGTTGAACACAAAGACAATAAGGCTACATTGTTATCAAGTGACGAAATAAGAAAGCGAAAGATTAGTCCTATCAGTGGTTTTAGAACAGTTGTCAAGTTCAAAGCTCCAAAGCTTACAGATGAATCATCAAAAGATGAATAAGCTCATCAAGGAACAATAAGGGGTATCTTTTAGGTTCTTCCGTTAAATGCGGAGATTGTTAATAGGATGAGATTCATCCACATACATGGTATAATTACCTCCAATAAGATGGTTTTATAAAGGGAAATAAACTACATGATAAACGTAATTAGCTGCGATATCTATCTGTCTTCTACTATCAACGTATTCCCTTACTATATGAAGTTTGTAAATTATTTTCGTGTAGTTCAAAACCAACACATGCTCTTTTGGCTTCTAAAAGACGCCCAATTAGCTTGCAAAAGGTGCCCTTTAAGACCCTTACTAACGCCCTTTTGAAGTCCAATTAAGCACCTTTTCTTGCACAACTTTATAACTAACTGATTCTCTGTTAGTTGTAAAGTTGCTTTTTACACGTGTTTTTGTCTTTATTTATAGATATTATATTCGAAATTATGTAATGATTTTTCAGGGTCTTATCTACATTCTTGAAGTATTAAAATGAAAAAAGGTGGCGGCGTTAGAGGGTAATAATAGAATAGACAATTGACAGTCTTAACAATATTTTTATTTAATGAATAACTTCGGTTTTACCATTAAAGCTATACGAAAAGCATCCACGCATTTAACGGAAGAACCAAAAATATCCCTCAATTCTTTTCTATTTTGGACAACAATTAAAAGTTAGAAAGTTATCAAAATATTCTATTTTGGATAACTATCATATCAGTTTTTTTTCTTAACTTTGTCCATACAAAAACCCGCTAAAAGGCGTAAGTTACTAATAATATGTTACTTATATGTAAATAAGTAAGTCTCAATAGCGAATTAAAGTAGTTCAAAATAGAAAACTTTATAAAAGAAGTAATGAATATAACAAAACGTAATGGAGAAGTAGAAGTCTATAATAACGAAAAGATTTCAATAGCCATTAAAAAGAGTTTTATAAGCACCGGAAAGGATATTTCAGACAGTGAGATAGCCAGAATGGTAAGCGAAGTAGAGCAGTTCATCAAAGAGAACCCTGAACTGCGCACTGTAGAGGATATCCAGAACCGTGTAGAGAAGTGTCTTATGGCACATGGTCATTACGATGAAGCGAAGAATTATATTCTCTTCCGCTATCAGCGTAATGAGCAGCGACAAGCTATTAATTACATTGTGTGGACTGCTGACGATCGTGAGTTGGCTGATGTGTTGCACAGTGTAGCCCGAGAATACCGCGAGCGTTCTTATAGTATGGTGACTCTTCAGGAGAAGTTCTCAAGTTTCACTAAGCCCGGTATGTCACAGAAGGACTCTATTGAAGCTCTTATCAAGGCTGCCGTAGAATTGACAACACCAGAGGCTCCAGCATGGGAGATGATTTCTGCACGTATTCTTTCTTATCGTTCTGAGAAGAAAATCACCCGTTTGGAGGAAGAGTTGGGACTCAAGACCTTCTATCGTAAGGTTAAATATATGACCGAAGAAGGACTTTATGGTGATTATATTCTTCAGAACTATAGTGAAGAAGAAATCAACGAGGCTGCTACTTTCATTGACCCTGAACGCAATAAGCTCCTTAATTATTCAGGTCTTGATCTACTTCTAAAGCGTTATGTTATAAAGAATTACTCTGGTAAAGTGATTGAGCGTGTACAGGAAATGTTCCTTGGTATTGCGCTTCACCTTGCTATGCCAGAGAAGGAAGACCGTCTTATGTGGGTACGTCGCATCTATGACTTGCTCAGTAAGCTCGAAGTTACAATGGCGACACCTACCCTTTCTAATTCTCGTAAGCCAAGTCATCAGCTTTCAAGTTGCTTTATTGACACCGTACCAGATAGTTTGGATGGTATCTATCGTAGCTTGGATAACTTCTCACAGGTGAGCAAGTTTGGCGGTGGTATGGGTATGTACTTCGGTAAGGTACGTGCAACAGGTGGTAATATCCGTGGTTTCAAGGGTGTAGCAGGTGGTGTAATCCGCTGGATGCGACTCGTTAATGACACAGCTGTAGCCGTTGATCAGTTGGGTATGCGCCAAGGTGCTGTAGCCGTTTACTTAGATGTATGGCACAAAGACTTACCAGAATTCCTACAACTACGTACCAACAACGGTGACGATCGTATGAAGGCACACGACATCTTCCCAGCTATCTGCTATCCAGACTTATTCTGGAAGATGGCAGAGGAAGACATGAATCAGAACTGGTCACTCTTCTGTCCTAACGAAATTATGCGTATCAAGGGTTACTGTCTTGAGGATTGTTATGGCGAAGAGTGGGAACGTAAGTACCTTGATTGTGTGAATGATCAGCGTCTTTCACGTCGTGTTATTAGCATTAAGGATATTGTTAGATTGGTTCTTCGTTCTGCTGTTGAGACTGGAACACCATTTACATTCAACCGTGACACAGTGAACAGAGCTAATCCTAACGCTCATAAGGGAATGATTTACTGCTCTAATCTCTGTACTGAGATAGCTCAGAACATGGCTCCTATTGAGACAGTATCTAAGGAAGTAGAGACAAAGGATGGTGATACAGTTGTTGTAACAACTACTCGTCCGGGTGAGTTTGTCGTATGTAACTTGGCAAGTTTGTCACTTGGTAGACTTCCATTGGAGGACGAAGAGAAGATGAAAGAAAAGGTAGCAACCGTTGTCCGTGCACTCGACAACGTTATCAACCTTAACTTCTATCCTGTTCCTTATGCACAGCTTACCAACCAGCGTTATCGTTCTATTGGTTTGGGTATTAGTGGTTATCACCATGCTCTTGCTAAGCGTCGCATTAAGTGGGAGAGTGAGGAGCATTTAGAGTTTATGGATAAGGTGTTTGAGACTATCAACCGAGCAGCTATCCTTGCCAGCTCAAACCTTGCTAAGGAAAAGGGAAGCTATCAATTCTTTGAGGGAAGTGACTGGCAAACAGGTACCTACTTTGATAAGCGTGGTTATGACAGTGCTGAATGGCAGGATGTTCGTAAGACAGTTGCCTTGCAGGGTATGCGTAATGCTTATCTTCTTGCAGTCGCACCAACCAGCAGTACAAGTATTATTGCAGGTACAACAGCTGGCTTAGACCCAATCATGAAGCGTTTCTTCTTAGAAGAGAAGAAGGGAAGTATGCTTCCACGTGTTGCTCCTGAGCTTTCAGATGAGACCTACTGGATGTATAAGAGTGCTTATCTTATCAACCAAAAATGGAGTGTTCGTGCTTCTGGTGTACGTCAGCGTCATATTGATCAGGCACAGAGTATGAACTTATATATCACCAATGACTTCACAATGCGCCAGATACTCGACCTTTACTTACTTGCTTGGAAAGAGGGTGTTAAGACTATCTACTATGTGCGTAGTAAGTCATTAGAGGTGGAAGAGTGTGAGAGCTGCTCATCATAATAATTCAGAATTCAGAATTCAGAATTCATAATTCATAATTATGATTACTGCTATTTACTGAATAACAGAAATTCGTTGAGTAAGTAGACAAACAAAATAATAGTTTACATCACTAATCATAATTATGAATTGTGAATTATAAATTATGAATTAAAGTAGTAATCATAATTATGAATTCTGAATTTTGAATTATGAATTAATACAATTAATGGATTTAATAAATAAGAAATAATGGACAATCAATTAAAACGTAATACCTTATTCAATCCTTCAGGCGATATCGACTTACGCTTGAGACGAATGATTGGTGGCAATACTACTAATTTGAATGACTTCAATAATATGAAGTATTCATGGGTAAGTGACTGGTACAGACAGGCAATGAATAACTTCTGGATTCCAGAAGAAATCAATCTTTCACAAGACTTTAAGGACTATCCACGTCTTGAAAAGGCTGAACGTACAGCCTATGATAAGATTCTGAGTTTCCTTGTCTTCCTTGATTCGCTTCAGAGCAATAACCTCCCAACCCTTAGTGAGTATATCACTGCAAACGAAGTAAACCTCTGTCTGCATATTCAGGCATTCCAAGAGTGTATCCATAGTCAGAGTTATAGCTACATGCTCGACACTATCTGTAGTCCTGAAGAGCGTAACGACATTCTTTATCAGTGGAAGACCGATGAGCACCTCTTGAACCGTAATAAGTTTATTGGCGACTGTTACAATGAGTTCCATGAGAAAAGAGATAAGTTCAGTTTGATGAAAACACTCATTGCTAACTTCATCCTTGAAGGTATTTACTTCTATAGCGGATTTATGTTCTTCTATAATCTCAGCCGAAATGGTAAGATGTCGGGTTCTGCACAGGAGATTCGCTATATCAATAGAGATGAGAATACACACCTCTGGCTCTTCCGTAGCATTATTCTTGAGCTGAAGAAAGAGGAGCCTGATATGTTTACTCCAGAGAAGATAAAGGTTTATGAGGATATGATGCGTGAGGGTGTACGTCAGGAGATAGCATGGGGACAATACGTTATCGGCAACGATGTGCAGGGTCTTAACGCGCAGATGGTGTCTGATTACATCCGTTATTTGGGTAATCTTCGCTGGTCTGGACTTGGCTTCGGTTTCCTCTATGACGACAACCAAAAAGAACCAGAGAACATGAAGTGGGTAGGTCAGTATTCAAATGCCAACATGGTAAAGACCGACTTCTTCGAAGCTAAGAGTACTGCATACGCCAAGAGTACTGCATTAATTGATGACTTGTAAGTCTTAATTGAGAATTCATAATTCACAATTCATAATTATGATTACATTGGTAATTCATAATTTATAATTCACAATTCATAATTATGATTACTCCTTATTGCTAATGTTATGTTTAGGATTTTCCTTTCATAACACCCAAAATAAGTAATCATAATTATGAATTGTGAATTTTGAATTATGAATTATGAATTTCTTTTTATCAAAAGTACGAACTATAACCATGAAAGACATCAACTATATTCTATTTACTTTTGGTATTTTGCCTCTTCAATAATCATAAGTTGCTTTACAACTACCAATCTATTGCAACGTAATTAACACATAACACCATTAGTGTTAACCCTTAGCACACTATGTGCGGAGCATCAGCACAACGCTTAAAGATGGCATAGAGAGTGATTAGAGCTATTATAAAACATCACAAAACACGAATAATTCCTTTATAAGGGAACATTTACTAAACAATACTTATACAGATATTGAACTAATAACTGTTGATAACTCTGTGGAAAACTATGTTGATAACTATTTTATAACTCTGTGGATATCCACACAAGAACAGAAGAAGAAGCTTCTATGTGGATATCCACAAGGTTATTAATGCAGTTTTATAGAAGTTTTACACAACTTTCATATCAAAAAAGATATAAACTTATTATCTTTGCATCAATTGTGGATAATGTGGATAACTCAGTATAGTACCTGAATATCAAACAATAAAAATGAGAATAACTTGTTAATAATATAACCTCTAAGTTTGATAACCATTCTGCCAAGAAAACGGCAGAAAAGTTCTGCACTAATCCACAGCCTATCATACTAAAACATTCTTTTTTCTTTTAAAAGAGAAATAAAGAATAATATTAAAGTTGAACGGATAAAACGGAGAATATGAAAAAGTTGAAGATTTATATAATTTGTCTCTTTGCGATGATTGCCGTCAGTGCCACCGCACAGTGTACATTCCGTAACACGGCGTTTAGTAGTGGAGAGTACCTTACCTACAACCTTTATTATAACTGGAAGTTTATTTGGGTAAAGGCAGGTACAGCTTCTTGGTACACAGTTTCCTCTACTTATAAGGGTATTCCGGCTTATCGTGCTTCGTTGACGACACGTGGTAATGGTAAGCTTGACGATTATTTCGTATTGCGTGACACATTACTTACTTATAATTCAAAGCAGATGGAGCCACTCTACTTCCGTAAGGGAGCAAGGGAAGGAAAGCGATATACGGTGGATGAGATATTCTATACTTATCCAAATGGTAGGTGTAAGCTACGTCAACATAGAATCAATAACGAAGGAAAACATCAATGGGTGGAGAATACATACGATGATTGTTGTTTCGATATGATGAGTATCTTCCTCCGTGCACGTAGTTTCAATCCAGAGAATTGGAAGAAAGGTGAGGTAGTGAAGTTCCCTATCGTAGATGGAAACAGTCGCCATGCCGCTCGTATAGTTTATGGTGGTAAGGAGAATATCAAGGCCGACAATAATCATAAGTATCGTTGTTTGCGTCTCACCTATTATGAATATGAGGATGAGAAATGGCGCGAAATAGCTAATTTCTATGTAACGGACGACAGCAACCATATCCCTGTTCGTCTTGATATGAATTTGAAGTTCGGATCAGCTAAGGCTTTCCTTGTTTCTATGAAGGGTATCAATAGTCCGATTACATCAGAGATAAAATAGCAAAAAGTCAGGTAAGTTCTTATCTTATATATAAAGAATAAGGGCTTATAACGTACGATATAAAACTATTCCTTATACTTATAGGGGTATAACGTAACACAGGCGTTATGCCCCTATAATCGTATGATAGAGATGAGATTGACTTCATATGTATTCCACCTTATTTCCACTTCTTCTCGCTTATATCGAATTAATTATGTAATTTTGCAGAAAATAAGCAGCATACGATAAAGAGAAAGGAAACTTCCTTTGCGCTCGTTAGCTTTATTTTTTTACAAAAGAAATAAACGTTTATTTAAGATATGGCATTAAAATGTGGTATAGTAGGACTGCCAAACGTAGGTAAGTCCACACTTTTCAACTGCTTGAGCAGTGCCAAAGCACAAGCAGCTAACTTCCCTTTCTGTACGATTGAGCCGAACCTCGGCGTAATTACCGTTCCTGACGAGCGTTTGAATAAGCTCGCTGAGATTATTCATCCAGGACGAATCGTACCTGCTACCTGTGAGATTGTCGACATCGCAGGACTCGTTAAGGGTGCTTCAAAGGGTGAAGGATTGGGTAACAAGTTCCTTGGCAATATTCGCGAGTGCGATGCTATCATTCATGTAATCCGCTGTTTCGAGGACGATAACGTGGTACGTGAGGGTGGTATGGCAGTCAACCCAATTGAAGATAAGGAAATTATCGATACAGAATTGCAGCTTAAAGACCTTGAAACCATCGAGGCACAGCTTGCTAAACAGCAGAAAGTTGCTGCTGCAGGCAATAAAGATGCTAAGGTAATGGTATCTGTCTTGGAGGCTTATAAAGAAGTCTTAGAGCAGGGTAAGAATGCTCGTAGCGTTGAGTTTGAAAGCAAGGAAGAACAGCAAGCAGCGCACGACCTCTTCCTCTTGACAACAAAACCTGTACTTTACGTTTGCAATGTAGACGAATCAAGTGCGAAGACAGGTAATGAATACAGTCAGATGATTGAGAAGATTGCAGCTGAAGAAGGTGCTGAAGCAATGATCATCGCTGCTAAGACAGAGGAAGATATCGCTTCTTTGGAGAGCTATGAGGACAAGAAAATGTTCCTTGACGAGCTTGGATTGGAAGAAAGCGGTGTGAGCCGACTTATTAATAAGGCATATCATCTGCTCAATCTCCAGACCTTTATCACCGCTGGTGAGATGGAAGTAAAGGCATGGACCTTCCATAAGGGATGGAAAGCACCACAGTGTGCGGGTGTTATCCATACCGACTTTGAAAAGGGATTCATCCGTGCAGAGGTCATCAAGTACGACGATTACATTAAATATGGTTCTGAGGCAGCTATTCGTGAGGCTGGTAAACTTGGCATCGAAGGTAAGGAATACGTTGTACAAGACGGTGACATCATGCACTTTAGATTTAATGTATAGCCCCTATTTAACCCCTCTCTACTCAGAGAGGGGATAATTATTGGTGCTATCTTCACTTTTAATAGCATAACTATGAACAATCTACTTTATATTGCATGGCAGCCAAGTGAAGTGATTTTCCAGCTTGGTTCTCTTCCTATCCGTTGGTATGGAATGTGTTGGTTAGTAGGTCTTGCCTTGGGATATTTTATGATGCAGTGGCTTTTTAAGCGTCATAAATTCCCTCCATCACAGTTTGATCCACTCTTCCTCTATGTCTTCTTTGGTGTACTGATTGGTGCCCGCTTGGGTCATTGTCTCTTTTATGAACCAGAGGAGTTCCTCACTTCTTGGAAAGGAATCATGACTATCTTTATTCCTATTCGTGAAATGGCTGACGGTTCATGGAAGTATGTGGGTTATCAAGGACTTGCATCGCATGGTGGAGTAGTCGGATTGCTTATTGCCCTCTTCCTTTATATTCGCAGGACGAAGATGAATACGTGGGTAGTACTTGATTTCTTCGGTATCGTGTCAGGTATCACAGCTTGTTTTATTCGCCTTGGAAACCTGATGAATTCAGAGATTATTGGTAAGGTAACAGACGTTCCTTGGGCTTTTATTTTCTATAATGTAGACGATAAACCACGCCATCCGGGACAGCTCTATGAGGCAATAGCCTACTTAATTATCTTCCTTTTTATTTACTTCATCTATAGGAAATATCCTAAGAAAGTGGGTACAGGACTCTATTTCGGACTCTGTCTTACACTTATCTTCACCTTCCGTTTCTTTATAGAATACACGAAGGAGATACAAGAAGCATTTGAGGCAGGTCTGCCAATCGATATGGGACAGATTCTCAGTATTCCTCTTATTGCTCTCGGTGTATGGTCAATCTTACGCTCAAGAGGCAAAGAAGGAAAACTACCATAACCCGCTTTCGACTACGAATTACGCTAATTGCACGAATATTCATTGATTAGGGATATTCGTGCAATTCGTTTTATAAGTAATAATTGACGGCTAATTAATTCATAATATACGATTAATTGGTGTCATTCGTTTTATTGATATATCAGCAGTTAACGTTGTTCATCGAATTATTTACGTGAAAATAAATATTTTTCTTCATGAAAATAAATATTTCCTTTCATGTAAATAATTTCTTTTTTTCGTGAAAATAATTTGTTTGTGATAGTCTTTTAGGGAAGAAAAGGATAGTGATAAACTATTTTTTAGACATCATTTAGAGGTTAAAATCTGTTCTTTTCCTTCCTTATAATTCTTTTATTTATTTGTAATTCTTCTTGTAATATCTTCTAAATACTGATAAAAAATTGGAGCTGAAACATTGTTTATTTTTCCTTCTTTATATACGCTATTGCATATATACAATAAGTCATCAATGTTTCCATGTAGTTCCATAATCCTTCTTGTAAGATTATTTGTGGCAAACATACGCTTCATGAAAATGGCAGAAAGTTGAGCTGGTAGTTTATATACCCATAATTCATTTCTGTAATGTTTCATATTAATACCACGTGAAGCAGCTATTTTTGTTGTCTCACGAATAGTTTTAATTGTAGTTGCCAATAGCTTTAGAGAATTCATAAGTTTATGAACTGATGTTATACTGTCATTTATGTCTCCATTTTTACCTATGACAGAGATAACTGCAGCGTTGATAGCCATATGTATCCATATCCATTCCGACATGTCATAAGGGTTCTCAAGTTTTATGTTAGAGGACTTGAATAGATTGCAGATAGCCTCATAATTTGATATTGTTGTCTTATTTTTAGACTCTATCATGAAATGATCGAATAAACAACAATCAAGTTCAGCTTTAGTAGCAAGCTCTTCTTTTTTTATTTTTATGCAACCTCCAGCAACGGGAAAGCCTAAAATATAATCATATCCTTGCATAATTTTATCAAGATATTGCTTGTCATACCATAGATTACAGCATAAGAGTATTGTGCCTTTGAATGCTTCTTTTTGTAGTATCTCCATCACATTGGCAATCTTCCCTTGTGAGATACTTACGAAAATCATGTCATATTCTTTCTTTGAATGTGGATTTACTGTATACTCTTTTTTGACTTGAATACCTTTTGATGATTCTCTTCCATCTAATAATGTAACTTCAATATTGCTTATATATTCCTTATTACTTCCTTCCCGAATATAATGTTCAACATTGTGTCCAGCCTCTTTAAACACAGAAGCATAAGTTGTTCCGATAACTCCTAATCCTATAATTAATATATCCATGTTTGTGTTTATTTTAGACAAAGGTAATTAATTATTTGGGCTTTCCTCCTTATTTTTGTAATTTTGTAAGTCTAATTATAAAATAGAAACAGACTTAATAAGGAAGTAAAAGATATGGCAAAAGACGATAAGGGACTTACCCCAATGATGAAACAGTTCTTCTCAATGAAGGCACAACATCCTGGTGCATTGATGCTCTTTAGGTGTGGTGACTTCTATGAGACGTATGGTGAAGATGCTGTGGAGTCGGCAAGAATACTCGGTATTACCCTTACACGTCGTAATAATGGTGGTAGCGGCGACTCTATAGAGATGGCTGGTTTCCCTCATCATGCCCTTGATACTTATCTTCCTAAACTTATCCGTGCTGGAAAGCGTGTGGCTATCTGCGACCAGTTAGAGGATCCAAAGAAGAAACGTGAGGCTATCAAAGGCAAGAAGGGTCTGTCGGCAATGGACAAGATGGTGAAGCGTGGTATCACAGAACTTGTCACTCCGGGTGTTGCCATGAGCGATAACGTACTGAACTATAAGGAAAATAACTTCCTTGCTGCGGTACACTTTGGTAAAGGGTCATGTGGTGTCAGTTTTTTAGACATATCTACTGGTGAGTTCCTGACTGGTGAAGGCACCTTTGATTACGTTGAAAAGCTATTGGGTAACTTCCAACCAAAGGAGGTACTCTTCGACCGTGCGAGGAAACAAGACTTCGAACGCTACTTTGGTACACGTCTTTGTACGTTCGAGATGGACGATTGGGTGTTTACTGATCAGACGGCTCGACAGAAGCTATTAAAGCATTTTGGAACAAAGAATCTAAAAGGTTTCGGTGTCGACCATCTGAATAATGGTGTCGTTGCAGCAGGTGCTATTCTACAGTATTTAGAGATAACACAGCACACACAAATCAATCATATTACTTCATTGGCACGTATTGAAGAAGATAAATACGTACGAATGGACCGCTTCACGATTCGTTCTTTGGAGCTGATTGCCCCAATGAATGAGGATGGTTCATCGCTTTTGAACGTTATTGACAATACCGTTACGCCAATGGGTGGACGTATGTTACGCCGTTGGATGGTCTTCCCACTGAAGGATGAAAAGCCTATTAATGAGCGTTTAGACGTGGTTGATTATCTCTTCCGAGAGCCAGATTTCCGCGAATGTATCAATGAACAGTTCCATCGCATTGGTGACTTAGAGCGTATTATATCAAAGGTAGCTGTCGGTCGTGTGTCACCTCGTGAGGTAGTGCAGCTGAAGAATGCCCTTATGGCTATCCAACCAGTTAAGACAGCCTGCCTTTATGCAAAGAGCGATACGCTGAAGAGGATTGGAGAACAGCTGAACCTCTGTGAGTCCCTACGTGATAGAATAGAGAAAGAGATACAGCCTGATCCTCCACAGTTAGTCAATAAAGGCGACGTGATAGCCTTGGGTTATAATCAGGAACTTGATGATTTGCGTTCTATTCGTGATAATGGAAAGCAGTATCTGTTAGAGATTCAAGAGAAGGAGATTGCTCAGACGGGTATTACCTCGCTGAAAATAGGATTTAATAATGTGTTCGGCTATTACTTGGAGGTGCGCAATACGTTTAAGGATAAAGTGCCTGAGAATTGGATTCGTAAGCAGACATTAGCGCAGGCAGAGCGTTATATCACCCCTGAACTTAAAGAATACGAGGAGAAGATACTTGGTGCGGATGAGAAGATATTGGCTTTGGAGACTCAGCTTTATATGGAGTTGATACAGGATATGCAGGAGTTTATTCCGCAGATACAGATCAATGCCAATCTTATAGCTCATCTCGACTGTCTGCTTTCGTTCATGAAGGTATCGCAGATGCAGCGTTATGTACGCCCAGTAGTGGACGATTCGGAGGTTATAGACATCCTACAGGGTCGCCATCCAGTGATAGAAACACAGTTACCGATAGGTGAACAGTATGTGCCTAATGATGTATTGCTTGATACGGAACACCAACAGATCATGATGATTACGGGTCCGAATATGGCAGGTAAGTCTGCCTTGCTGCGTCAGACAGCTCTTATTGTACTGTTAGCACAGATAGGTTGCTTTGTTCCTGCTGAACGAGCACGCATCGGAATGGTGGATAAAATCTTCACACGTGTGGGTGCTTCGGATAACATTTCATTAGGAGAATCAACCTTTATGGTTGAGATGACGGAGGCTTCAAACATCCTTAATAACGTCACTCCACGCTCTTTAGTACTCTTTGATGAGTTAGGTCGTGGTACAAGTACCTATGATGGTATTAGCATTGCGTGGGCGATTGTAGAGTATCTGCACGAACATTCACGTGCACAGGCACGTACCCTCTTTGCTACACACTACCATGAATTGAACGAGATGGAGAAGAATTTCCCACGTATCAAGAACTTTAATGTCTCTGTGAAGGAAGTGGATGGAAAGATCATCTTCGTTCGTAAGTTAGAGAAAGGTGGTAGTGAGCATTCCTTCGGTATTCATGTAGCAGAGATAGCGGGTATGCCTCGTTCTATTGTTAAGCGTGCAAACATTATACTTAAGGAGCTTGAAAAGGATAATTCACAAGTGGGTAGTGTCGGTAAGGCTGCCGTTGAGCGTCTTGACAAGAGCAGAGAAGGTGTTCAACTCTCCTTCTTCCAACTCGATGATCCCGTCCTCACGCAGATTCGTGACGAAATCCTCGGTCTTGATGTGAATAACCTTACACCTGTTGAAGCCCTCAATAAGCTGAATGATATTAAGAAAATCGTAAAGGGTTAGACATTATAAGCACTGACATCGTAGTCTATAGACAGGGTAAGAAAGACAGGGTAACAGGTAAGTAAGACAGAGTAACGGAGTAAGTAAGACAGAGTAACAGAGTAAAGGAGATAAAGTAACAAGGTAAGTAAGACAAAGTAACAAGGTAAGTAAGACAAAGTAACATATAAACAAAGTGCAGGGTAACATAAGAATAGCCAATAAGTTCTTATGTTACCCTGTCTTCTTTTCTTATCTTAATACCTTCTGTTCCCTTGTTACTTTGTCTTTCTTACTTTGTTACTCTGTCTTCTTTACTCTGTTACCCTGTCTTCCTTACCCTGTCTTTCTAAAGTATTGGGCTGTCTTTAGTATCTTTTGTCAGTTCATCTATCTGGCTGATAATATCCGAGTTAATACGTTGCATACGTAGATATATTGATATACCGATAGCCACTCCGATGACTAAACCAATACCACCGCCAACCATTGCGCCATAAAATAAGGAAGTATTTGCTCCTCCATTCGCAGCACTTGAGCCATTGTATAATTCTATAAATAACCATGAAACCCATATTGTCGTAAAGAAGAAACCATATAATAGGGATTTTTTACGGAGTTTTTTCATTCGTTGCATTTGTAGAGATGCTGCTATGAGGTCACCATTTAGAAAGTCTTTTTTATTGACATGGTTGATATAAGCATCGAAACAGACACTGAAAGTCATAAATATAACGGTGAATCCGTAGAACGACCAAGAGAGGTTAAATGTCTCACGAGCATCATAATAGCCATAATAAATAAGTAGTAATACTAAGAATGAAACCCAAGTATATTTCTTCATAAACGACATCTTATTGAGCATTGACTGTCTGATAAGCTTATCGTTGATAAGTGTTTGGTTATCAAGTTTATTCTTGAGGATATCCAATTGCTGACGCATTTCCTCAAACTCTGTATGCTTTGTTTCCATTGTAGTTTTCTTTTTAATGTGATTGTTAAGCTTTGTAGGGTATTGGGCTAATTGGGCCAATTGGCCTAATAGGGCTAATAAGACCAATAAGACTAATCTCATTCATTAATGGTTACTCCCCTACTCCTTTGTTGTTTCACTTGTTTTCTTTAGTTTCTCTTTGATTCTGAATAGTCTTACGGAGACATTCTTAGTACTGATACCGACGATTTCGCCAATCTCCTCATAGCTCATATTCTCCAACCAAAGGAGGATGATAGCACGATCGAAAGGACCTAACTGGCTGATACGGCGATTGAGTTGTTGTATCTGTCGGCTGTCATCATCGCTATCCGTAAAGGGATTGATGTTCATCGTAAGTGGAATCGTTTTCCGTTTCCGTTTCTTTCGGTCACAAGAAATGCAGGTGTTGAGGCTGATACGATAGAGCCACGTGCGTACATCGCTTTCTCCTCGGAAGTTCTGCAGACCCTTCCAAAGGTTTATCAGCACTTCTTGAAAGAGGTCGTTCACCTCGTCTTCATCCTTTGAGAACATATAGCACACGGTGTAGATGGTGCTTTTATGTTCTCTCACGATGCGTGAGAAGTCTTGTTCATTTTGTAGGTTGTTCATCTGTTGATAGGTTGATTTTTGCTCATTAGACGCACGTAGTAAATGAAAAACTACACAATTGGGATAAAATTTTTTATTTATCGTGTGCAAAAGTATTGTTTTATGAGGATAAATACAAGTCCTCGAAGGCTTTATTTAGTAGACAAGACAGACTTGTTTTCATCATTCAAAATATTAGATTACTTGATTCCTAATGATTTATAACCGTTTTACCAAGCCTCAACAAATATTTTACAGTTATAATTTAATAGTTGAAAAGTTTTGCTATTTTAATTATAATATCTATCTTTGCTGCAGATAGGAACGTCTGAAAGAATTAGAAGTAGTTTCCGGCGTATTCGCTGGAGTTTGATACGAAGTATCGTTTTATTGTTAACGAAGGTTCACAATAAAAGTAATTCCCTTACAGCGTTCCTATTTTTTTGTTTAAAACAAACGCACTATGGCTACCAGAACAATAAACGGAAAAGAATATACAAAGGCTGATTTTGAGAATAAACTGCGCCATTTAAGAGATGCACAGGAACTTGCAGCGATGCTGAATGAGCTGAAGTTACCTTGGTATTATTCTGACTTTCGTGGTAAACAACTAAGTTTTTTAGCTGATACCAATAATGTCCAACGACGTTGTAAGACTTTCCGACTTCGTAAGAAGCACGGTGGCTATCGCGAGATTACCGCTCCGAAAGGAGGTCTGCGTGGTATATTAAATGCACTTAATATATTACTTCAGACCTATGATGAGCCTACTCCTTGGGCGTATGGCTTCGTTTGTGGTCGTTCTGTGGTTGATAATGCACGTCCACATGTGGGCAAACGTTATATTCTGAACCTTGATTTAAAGGATTTCTTCCCCACTATTACTCGCCAGCAGGTGGCTGGATGTCTGACGGCAGAGCCTTTTGGCTTCTCGTCATTGGCTGCAAAACTCGTCTCAGGACTGGCTACTGTGCGCACAAAGAACAATGAAGAAGTTTTAGCACAGGGCTTTGCTACATCGCCAACGTTGTCGAACTTTATTTGTCGAGAGATGGATAAGGAGATAGCGAGCATAGCTGCTGCACAAGGCATCACCTTTACCCGCTATGCTGATGACCTCACTTTCAGTTCTGATACAGACATACTTCGGCCACAGGGAGAGCTTGTACAGCAGGTTAAGGCTATTGTTGAGCGTTATGGTTTCCGACTGAATGAAGAGAAAACCCACTTGCAACGTCGTGGAAGACGGCAGGAGGTAACAGGCTTAATGGTAACTGAAAAGGTGAATGTAAGCCGTCGTTATGTGCGTGAAATTCGTTCCTTGCTGTATATCTGGGAGCGTTACGGCTATGAAGATGCCTGTCAGGCTGCGTGGAAGAGCTACAGGCAGCAGCATGGAAAGACAAAGGGACATCAGCATTGCGTACCTCTTAATGCTGTTCTGAGGGGTAAACTGAACTACATGAAGATGGTGCGTGGAGCCGATGACCCACTCTATCAGCGTTTTGTTAGTCGTTATACTTCTTTGCAACAACGAAGTAAGGGAGATATAAAAGAGGTGGCATATAAGGCTTATATGGGTAAGTATCTTTCTAATTCGACAAAAGATAGGATGACAAATGCTAACGTTTTGCCAAATGACAACACATCATCGCGTCAGTTCGGAGCCACAAGCAGCAATCCTTATGACCCAAGAAAAAAGAGCAAACGTATCCTTAACTTTATAGTGATGGTGATTATATTGCTTGCTATTATACTCATCAAATTGTTTTTAAAATCACTCCTGTAAGCTGTAAAAAGTAAGTTAATAAGTAGCGTAATTCTCATCTTTCGTCATGTAGATGACTACCTTTTGCGAATTATTTTCATGAAAAGAAATATTTCTTTTCATGAAGAAAAATATTTATTTACGTGAAAAAAAATATTTCTTTTCATGAAAATAATTCGCTGTTTACTTGATCTTATCGATTAGTAGTATAACTTCTCCCAATGAAATCATGGCATTGAAGAGGCTTATATACTGATAGTTAGGAATGTCAGAGACCATGATTTCACGCTCTTGAAGCAGTCCACAGTCGAGCAGTCGTTGCCGCATCGTACCGCAAAGGAGTGGCGTAGAGGGTGTAAACCATTGTTCTCCATCATAGAGTGCAATGTTAGTATAGGAAGTATCTGTAAGGTGATTGTCACGAACAATAAGTATTTCGTCGCAGTCACCTTGCTGTTTTTTTAGTTCGTTAAGTGCCGAGCGGTCAGTACTCTTGTAGGGATAGCTGATATTGTTGTCGTAGACAAGGTGTAAAGAGTTGATTTCCTTACATATATAAGGAGTACAGGTGATATCGTGGATACCCTCTTTATCATAGACAAAGCGTAGCTTTGAACATTCCATCGGTAAGCTAACAGCCTTTAGAAGGTCAGCTATATGCAGCGGTTCTGTCAGTCCTAACATCTCTTTGCGAGTGCGGTTCAATCGCTCTTCGTGGTAGGCAAGGTTGCAGATGCAGCCGTCTACTACCTTTATGGTTTCAATATATTGGCACATAAACCTTCTCAATCACCTCTTTATATTCGTCATCATTATTGCTCTGAGCCGTAATACCGCCTCCAGCCTTATAATGAAGCTGTCCGTCTTTATCCTGATCAATAAAGCGAATCATCACCGCACTGTCTACTTGTCCTTTGCTATAACAACCCATCACACCCGTATAAAAGTCTCTTTCGTAGCCCTCAGCCTCATCAATTATCTCCATTGTACGTGGCTTAGGTGCACCCGTAATAGAGCCAGCAGGGAGCAAACGGAAAAGCAGCGTACCGACGTTCTCACGATAGTCCGTAGGAAGCTGTCCTGTAATCTCCGAACTTGTTTGTAGGATTTCGCCCTTGTTTGTCGTCAGATGGTCAACATAACGATAGTGTTTCACTTGTACTTGCTCTGCTATGATACTCAAGTCGTTGCGGATAAGGTCGACGATGGTAGCGTGTTCGGCTGCTTCTTTCTTATTTTCCATCAGTTCCTTCTCAGCGTCAGGACGTGTTGCATCAATCGTTCCCTTCATTGGGAAGGAACTAATAAGTCCTTCTTTATTGATACGAACGAATATTTCTGGAGAGAAACAAACGAACTTCTCTTTCATCCAACAGCGATATAACGCCTTTGAACGCATGAAGATATCGTGCAGAGAAAGGTTGGTATGCACAGGAATTTTGCATGTCAAGTTGGCTAAATAACTGTCGCCTTCACGCTCTCTTTGCTTAACAAGATTGATACGCTGTTCATAGTCATCTCTTGTGAGTGGTTCGGTATGCCATTCCACAGCCTCATTGCTGTAGCTTTCGCCCTCAGGGATATTAGAAAGGCTTGGGAAAGCAAAAAGCAATTCATGTGGATTGATGTCCGCATACTCCTCTACATAGGCACCATCGGCTTTATAATTGATGATAAAGATAAAGTCTTTATCTTCCTTAGCCAACGTGTTCATCCGCTGAATAGCATGTTCACGGTCGTATAGTATCATATTCTTTTATCACAAGCAGATGGGATACTCTATCCCTTTGTTTATCTTTCTCCAATCTTGAAAATATCCTTTGGCTCAAAAACTCCTGATTTCTCTGTTTTCGCAAGTTCAACCATACAATGCGCAACGACTTCTGTTTTCATAGGTCGTTGGCTCTGTAAGAGTCCTATTTTATTGAAGAATTGCAGTATAGAAACAGACAGTTTCTCAGAGCTTCTTGTAGTATTCTTACGAATTAAAGCAGGTGGACGAAGGATGGAGATATGTTGGAAAGGAAGCTGTTTGATAGCTTCTTCTAATTCACCTTTCATCTTTGTATAGAAGAAATGTGAGTTAGCATTAGCCATAGCTGTGGACACCAAGACAAAAGAAGGTACTCCCTGCTCTGCTGCTATCTTAGCAAAATTGTATTGATAGGTATAGTCTATCTTGTATTGATTCTCCTTTGAGCCAGCCGCTTTGCGCGTTGTACCCATGCAAGAGAATACGACATCGCCTTGTACGGAGAGTCTCCACTTATCCGACTGGTCGAAGTCTACGATATGCGTTGTTACCTTTTTGCTGTTTATACCTGGGTCTCTTCTGACGAAGATTGCTATTTGTTCGATAGTATCATCATTGATAAGCTCTTGGACAAGGTCTTTACCTATTGCACCAGTAGCTCCTAATATTATTGCTTTCATTGAGGGGATGGGGTGTTGGGGGTTAAATGTTGGGTGTTGGGTGTTAAATGTTGGGTGTTGATGATTTGTGGGGATGGAGTGTTGGGTGTTTAATGTTGGGTGATGATGATTTGTGGGGATTGGGTGATGGGTGTTGAATGTTGGGTGTTAATGTTTTGTGATGTTGGGTTTTAGGGGGTGATGATAACTATTCTATTACGGCTTAATAATAATCTTGAGGTGGTAAACCTCTGGTGTAATACGCTGTTCGATGTGATACCTATCAGGGTAAATCAGCTCTAAACGGCGGTACATATTCTCTAATCCGATACCCTTTCCACTCTTGTCTGTGTCGTTTTTTGGATAGTTACTGTTCTCACAGAGAAAGACTATCTTACCGTTATCTTCTGTGATAGATATGTGGATAAACGATGGTTTATTGGCACTTATACCATGTTTAAAGGCATTCTCAACAGGTGTTAGGAATACCAATGGCGCAATGAGTAGTTGTGTGTTATGGATGATGAATTGGCTCTTTATCTCTACATTACTACCCGACCGTAGTGACATCAGGTTGATATAGTTCTTGATAAAGGCTATCTCACCATTCAGACTCACCTCCTTAGGCTGTGTCTCATAGAGTGCGTAGCGTAGGAGTTCAGACAGTTGACCAATTGCCTTTTGGGCATTATTCGGGCTTGTCTGGGTGAGTGAGGCTATGTTATTGAGCGTATTGAAGAGGAAGTGTGGGTTTAGCTGGTTCTTAAGCCATGCCAATTCGGCTTCCGTCATCTTTTGTTTCTCCTCTCTTAGTTGCCTTCTGAGCGTACTATGACGGATATAATAACGCACGAAGATTGCCGCAACGACCATTGCATAGTTGAGAATCATCCACATCACACCAAACTGATAGAACCCTATTCGTATAGGTGCGTTCGGTAAATCGGCATTATAAATGCTGAAAATATGATGATTCCAAAGGACGATAAACAGCAGATTGATTACCCAGAAGGCCCAGTGCTTTATCTTATTCTTTGCTTCAAAGAGATAAGGAACCAGCACATAGAAGTTCGCCATGAAGACAATCAGTAGCAAGAAAAGTACGAAGGCATTGACACACATGGACTCCTTGGCGGCTTTGACATCATGTTCAAGTAGCATAATGACCAATGACCAGATAGATACAAGGAGCGCATAAACGCCCACCTGTGCGCCAAGAACGGACAGGTTATAGCGACTCAGGCAATACTTCTTTATTTCCTCCAATACCTTCATGTTGCAAAGATAGTCTTTTAAAAGGAAAGAAGCAAGCAGAATCTATACTACATTTTTACTTTTTCTTGTTTTAACATAGAAATGTAATTATCGGTAAATCAGTGCTTTATAAGGGTAGATTGTCTCGCTTGTTAGGCAAATAAGCCTAATTGGTACATTCTTTTAAGGTGATTAATCGCCTTTTTTGCCTAATTATCTAAGTGCTATTTGCTTTTTACCCCTAATCCTTTAGTCTCGCATCTATCCTCTCCTCTTATCAAAAGTATGATTTATGGTAGAGGAGTTAGCCCTCCGCACCATTGGTGCTTACGGTCCGCACGTATGGTGCTAAGCATGAACACCACGCGTGCGGAGTATTAAGAGCACAGTAGGAAACCACAAAAAAGGGGTGTTCCTGCCGTTAGTATGATAAGGAAAAGCACCGATATAGAATTACATCTATTGAGTGCTGATTACTGCTTTAAGCTTTATTCTGGTCCGCCTTGATTAAGGCAAGCAATCGCTCGACTGCTTCCTCTTCTGGGATATTGTGCTCAACGCATACCTGTTTGCGGTAGAGACTCACCTTCTTTGGACCTGCACCCACATATCCATAGTCTGCATCAGCCATCTCACCGGGACCATTTACGATACAGCCCATGATACCTACCTTCAGTCCTGTCATTCCCTTGGTAGCTTCTTTTATGCGGGCAATCGTCGTACGGAGGTCGTAGAGCGTACGTCCACAGCCTGGGCAAGAGATGTATTCGGTCTTTACCATGCGCAATCTACCTGCTTGAAGAATACCGAAAGCCGTTTGCTCAACATCCTCTTGTGAGAGGTTGCCATGGTTCATCAGCCAAATACCATCGGTAAGTCCGTCCATCATCAGTGCACCCATATCTGCTGCCGCCTCCAATTGGAACTTCTCTTTAGCTGTAGTTGTCTCAGCCTGTTGGCTGTTATTGCTTTCTTCCTTCTCATCAGTTGCAGAATGCTGATACATCTGTGCGAAGATAATAGGGTTCTTTACGCCTGCTATCATCAATTGATGCGCCAATGCACGCTGGTCGCCGAGGCGGTTCTGATGGCTTGTCATACAAACCACTACCACCTCTGGATGTGTCTTCAAACAAGCAAGGAACTCCTCTGAAGGTGTACCGAACTTCAAGACGAGGAACTTAACATCACTGTTTATCGCACTGATGAAAGGCATTCCCGTCACAGGGAAGATAGGATAGACGTTCTCTAAGGACTGCTTACCACTGTTGGCAAGGTCCATATAGGCATCATAATCAAGGATATACTTCTGTTTCTTTGCCCTTTTCTCAGGCAATTCACCCTGTACATAGATATAGTCGGGCTTTGGTAGCTCTGGTGATGACACCTCGGCAGTTGCTTGATCAGCCTTTCGAGTGGCAATAACAACAGGGACATTCTCGCCACCGATGTTGCCTGCAGCCACTGTCTCACGTCGGTTAGGATGGAGATAATCAAAGCCTTTATACTGTTCAGCAGGGATGAGAAGATGTTTCTCGTGTCGACGGATATACCATGTGAGGTGTTTAGCCACTGGAATCTCGCACTCTGGCTCTTCACTCAGAGACACACGGATAGTGTCACCAAGTCCATCAGCAAGCAAAGCTCCAATACCTACGGCACTCTTAATGCGTCCGTCTTCACCTTCACCAGCCTCGGTAACACCAAGGTGGAGTGGATACTGCATACCTTCCTTGTCCATCTCAGCCACAAGAAGGCGTACGGACCGAACCATCACAACCGTGTTTGAGGATTTGATAGAGATGACAATATCATGGAAGTCGTACTTGCGGAAGATGCGGAGGAACTCCATACAGCTCTCTACAATACCTTCTGGCGTATCACCATAACGGTTACGAATACGGTCAGAGAGGCTACCGTGGTTGACTCCGATACGTACAGCGGTGTGGTTCTCCTTACATATATTGATGAAAGGAATCAGTCTATCCTCAATCTTCTGTAGCTCTTGTGCATATTCCTCATCGGTATACTCTAACTTTTTGAACGTACGAGCAGGGTCGACATAGTTACCCGGATTGATACGAACCTTCTCTGCATAGAGTGCAGCAACGTCTGCCACGTTAGCATTGAAGTGAACATCCGCACAGAGCGGAGCCATATAATTGTCTGCACGTAGTTGTGCATTGATATTCTTTAAGTTCTCTGCCTCACGCTTTCCTTGTGTTGTGAGGCGTACAAGTTCTCCTCCAGCATCAATGATACGCTTAGCTTGTGCAACACTTCCTTCGGTATCATCCGTTGAAGTAGTTGTCATTGATTGTACGCGTACAGGGTTCTCTCCACCAATGTTGAGTGCACCAACATGCGTGACAGAGGTTTTCCTTCTTTCAAAGTTGAATAAATCTATCATGTTCTATTTGGATAATGGGGTACCTCCCCAAGCCCTTTTGGGATGATGAAAAACCTCCCTACGCCCCTCTAAGAGAGGGGTTATAGTAAGAGGTAATAAGTGGTAACGACCTTTACCCTAATTGTTTCCCATTGTTACTCCACCTTTTTGAGGGGTTAGGGACGGTCTTAGCACTTAAACTTATAATCCTTTAGTTCAGCTAACTCCTTGTTAGCCTTCTCTATCTTCTGACCTAATGAAGCCTTCCAGTTGTCAATCTTCTTTGCAATAGCCTCATCACCGAGTGCTATCATCTCAGCTGCAAGGATGGCAGCATTCTGTGCTCCATTGACGCCAACAGTAGCGACTGGAATGCCAGGAGGCATCTGAACGATAGAAAGTAAGGCATCAAGGCCATCGAGCATACCCTTAATTGGCACGCCAATGACTGGAAGTGGTGTTGAAGCGGCGATAACACCAGGCAAAGCAGCAGCCATACCAGCCGCAGCAATGATAACTTTTACGCCACGACCTTTTGCTTCCTTGGCAAAAGTCTCTACTGCGTCAGGTGTACGATGAGCAGAGAGTGCATTCACTTCAAAAGGAATCTCTTGCTCTTCCAACCACTTACAAGCTTTTTCCATTACGGGTAAATCGCTTGTTGAACCCATGATAATACTAACTAATGGCTTCATATTCTTAATGTATTAAGTTTATTTTCGTTGTTTGTTTTATGTGTATTTATTCTTAAGACAGATGTAATTTCCTGTCAGTTTAATCTTTATTCTTCGGCAATCAGTGGACTTTTCTACTGCTATTGATTCTATACAACGATGATTGTAATGAATGAACAGATGATACCTAAGAAGAAACCCGATGCCACTTGCTCCAATGAATGTTGCCTGAGAATCATTCTACTGCTACCTACAAAACCTGAAACGATGAGCGTAAGACAAAGCCACCACATCGGATTGAAGTTGAATAGCAGTGAAAAAGCTATTAAAGAGCCTGTCACACCACCGATAGCTGCCGTATGTGTTGATATCTTCCACCATACGTTGATGATAGCACATAGAATCTGAATGATCAATGCTACCATAAGTATTGACGTCAGCATGTGAGGTAGGTGTAGGATGTTCATGATGTAGAAGCACGTGAAGTAGCAAAGAATAGAAATCACGTAAGGAACCATTCTTCGCTCTCGTTGCCCTAACTGAATCAATGTCCAGCCGTGGTATTGGCGATAAAGGTGGATGAGTAAGGTAGGGATAAGCACTGTAAAAGCGTAAACCAAAAAGACATACGACAGCTTTGCCTGCCATGGAAACATACTAAGATAGCTAAAAGTAAAGATAGCTAATATGCCCACAACGGGTAAATAGAATGGTGTGAGAACCATACTCACAACCCTTGCTGTTAATATAATGTTCTTTTCGTTCATACTTTAACACCTAACACCTAACATCCAACACCTAATTACATCACTCCTTCCTCAGCCTTGCCACAGGTAATCCGAGTTGTTCGCGGTACTTGGCAACGGTGCGACGGGCTATTGGGAAGCCCTTTTCTTTCATCACCTTTGCAAGCGCATCATCGCTGAGAGGCTTGCGCTTGTCCTCTTTGTCGATTACTTCTTTGAGTGCCAACTTGATTTTACGAGTAGACATTTCCTCGCCATCCTCCGTTGTATAGCTATCAGTGAAGAAGAAACGCAGAGGGAATGTACCCCAACGTGTCTGTGCATACTTGATGTTGCTCACACGTGAAATGGTAGAGATATCTAAGCCTGTACGGTCGGCAATGTCTTTAAGAATCATTGGCTTGAGGTCAGCCTCATCTCCATCTTGGAAAAACTTCCGCTGAATATCAATGATAGCCTTCATCGTCACTTGTAATGTATGACGTCTTTGCTTTACCGCTTCGATAAATCCTTGTGCCTTTTCCACCTTTTCTTTGGCATAAAGCAACGCCTCCTTCTCCTGTCGATTCATATTAGCTTTGTTGTTGCGGTAGGTTTCCATCATATCGTTGAAAGCCTGCGAAACGTGTAACTCTGGTAGGTTACCATGGTTTAAGGTGAAAGTAACAGTACCATCATCCTCCGTGTCGACGATAAAGTCAGGTGTTATCTGTTGCAGGTTACGTCCTTGTGTCTCACCCATAGACGACCCCGGCTTTGGATTTAACTTACGAATCTCGCGCTGAAGTGCCTCTACTTGAAGATCAGACAGCGACAGTGCGCTTTGAATCTTATCCCAATGCTTCTTTTTGAAAGCGTCGAAATGATGCGAAAGGATATTGTAGATGTATTTATACAGATGACTATCTTTCTCCCATTCACCATTCTCAACCTTACGGTCTATCTGTAACAAGAGACATTCTTGCAAGTCTCTTGCACCGATACCAGCTGGGTCAAAGTCCTGCAGAATCTTCAGTACCTCTTCTAATTCCTTAGTAGACGCGTCAATCCCATAGTAGATAGCCAACTCATCGCTGATACTATCGAGGTCTTTTCGTAATAGTCCGTCATCATCAAGACTACCGATAAGATACTCCAAGATACTCTTCTGCCGCTCAGTAAGCTCTCTCTCGCCCACCTGCTCATTGAGTTTATCGATGAAAGAAGTTGTGTCTCCATACACAATCTCCTCATATTCAGCATTATTTCGTTGCTGTCTTGAATCGTATGTAGGAAGATCATCATCCGAACGCATACGCTCTAATGCCGAGTCGAGCGCATCTTGTCGCTCTTCTCGTTCCTGAAGTGTGTCGAAATCATCGTCTTCTGAATGCTCTACAGTATCGTTGTCGTCAATGCTATCAGTCTCTTCTCCGCCTGCTTCTAAGGCAGGATTATCGTCGAGTTCGGCATTAACACTTTCCTCTAATTCTGTCAGTGGCATCTCCAACAACTTTACTTGCAGCATCTGCTGTTGTGAGAGACGCTGCACCTGTTGTTGTTTCTGGGTCTGAATTTGTACTTGTTCCTGTGCCATTGTTTACCTGAATTGTGCTACAAAAGTACTAAAAAACAAGTATAATCAAGTGAAATATTCCTTTAATTGTGCTGCAAGGGCAGAAAGTTTCTCTGGGTTATCATTTCCATAGCGGTTCCATACCTCCTGACAAGGCATTAATAAGGGCGATATCATGAGGTCGTCACGGTTCAGATAGGGGTCGCAGAATTGGAACACATCCATCACCTCTACAATCATTTGCGGCTTTATCTTCATCAGCTTAGCAAGGTCTATCACCTCGGGTGTCTCCGCTGCCATCGTAATAGGAGTAAGACGGAAATAGAGGTCGAGAATCATAATAAGCATAAAAGGCTTCAACTCCGTAGCCCCTTCCACTGGAAGGAAGTCATGTTCAAAGGTTTCGCGCACCTTCACACCGTCGTAGAACTCTCTCGGTTGCCCAAACCCCTTCATCGAACGCAGTTTCTTTACGTCTTTGTTGAGCTTTCTTGTGTTCTCTCCATACGTCTCCCAAATCAGATTAATGATGGGCATATCACGATGTCGCAACTTAAAAAGCTGTTCATAGAGGTTCTTTGGTGGTATGTGTAGCTCCAAACTGAGGTCTACCAATGCACGTGAATACATCGGTTTCATTCCCTCTGGCTTTTTTAGGTAAAGCTGTAGGAGTAGTAGCCAATAGTCATCAGACCATAAAGGATGTGTTGCCATAAGCGTAAAATATCCACTCTTGCTTCTCGTCTTTTAGTGGAGAAGAGGAGAAATACTTGTCTAAAGGGTATCTATTTTTGTCTTTCGCAAAGATACTCCTTTTTTATTATAATAGCAAAAGAAAGTGGCAGAAAGTTAACGAGTTAACGGATTGACGAGTTGACAAGTGATGTCTATCTGTCTTCTACAATCAATGTATCCCCTATTAGGCTAATTAGGCTAATTAGGCTAATAAGCCCAATAGGGCTAATAGCCTGTTACTTTGTCATAATTTTTCACATCATAATTTTGAATATATGCTCTTTTAGCTTCTAAAAGACGCCCTTTTGGCTTGCAAAAGGTGCCCTTTAAGACCCTTACTAACGCCCTTTTGAAGTCCAATTAAGCACCTTTTATTTTGCCATTTGGTAACTAATTGATTCTCTGTTGATTGCAAACCTGCTTCTTATATGTGTTTTTACCGTTAGTTATAGATGTTTTCTTTGAAATTATGTAATGATTTTTCAAACTTCTATCTGCATATTTTTGAAGTCTAAAAAGAAATGATTTTCAATGTCAGAGGATGATAAGAGGACAGAAAGTTGACTGTCTTAGCCATGGTTTTTGTTTAATGAGTAACTTCGATTCTTCCGTTAAAGCAATACGAAAAGTATCCACACATTTAACGGAAGAGCCTAAGAATAGGTGCGTTAAGTTGCTGTGTATGCAGTCCTGCCGACCTGTTTCTACTTCTTTCCTCCGCCCACTAAGTCATCATTCTGAATGCTTCGTTCTGCCTTCTTGACACTTGCTTTTAACTTACCAAAGCTCCATGAAAGACGGATTCCAAAGCGTTTAGGTTTCATAATAGCACGTTCATAACCAGTATAATCGCCTTGAACAATACGGTAAGTACTTGATCTTTCTTTGATGAAAGGCGAATTGGCTGATAAAGATACTGTTAGTTTGTCCTTGAAAAAACGACGTGTCAATGTGAAATCATAATAGAACCAGTGTCCCTCAATGGCATACGGATCATAAATTCGGTTGCCATATTCACCTCCAATACTGGTTGTCAAGGTTAATTTCCAAGGTATTTTCTGCTCCCAATTAAAGTAGATACCACCACCGCATCCGCTGTTCTTGAGATAAGGAGTGGGCAAGGTGATTCGGGCATAACGCATGGAAGCATTGAGTGTAAACGATGTTCCGGTGAAAGGAGTCCATTCTGTGTAGGATGAAATACCGAACACTTTACTCTTCAGTACGTTCTGATAAGTAGAAACATCTTTACGATTCTGTTCATACAAGATACGACCTATACCATTGTTGGTAAATGAATAATAGGGACTTAACTGCAAAGTAAGTTTTGAAGTAACCAACATATATTCAAGTTGTAACTTTTGGTTGCGACTGCTTCCTAAGTTTGCGTTACCGAAAGAGACTGCCGTTGGTGTGCTAATGATGGCTGGATTGAGATAGCCGATGCCGGGTCTGTTGATGCTGGTATTATAGCTAAATTTCAGTGTCTGACCGTCGCTAATCTTGTATTGTAGGCTTGCTGATGGTACCCAGTCATTGAGATTAGCATGGTAATCAGGGTTACTACCATCGGGATAGGATGCTTTCATGTGGGTAAATTCATATCTTAATCCTGCACGGGCAGCCCATTTACCAGCGGTGAGGATATATGACAGGTAGGCAGCAGCCACTTGTGTGTTATGCTTGAACTTTTTTTCCATGTCAGGGGTAGTCCCTTGATAGTCCATTAATGACGTACTGTTGTTGTTGCGAAGAATATATTTTGTTCCGCTTTCTAACTTATGGTGTTTTCCAAAGGGGCGTACATAGTCGATTTGGAAGGTGTGTTCAGTGAAGCGTTCACGGGTGTTTTGGTCGTAACTTGTATAGCTGACAGGGAAGTTAACCATATTGCTATATGTCTGACGGAAGATGGTGTGTGGTCGTGTAGCTGCCAACATATAAGAAAGCGTCAGGATTTCTCCATCTAAATGAGTCTTATGTTGATAATCCAAACGTCCTCCAATGTTAAGATGAGAATAGCCCGGAGTAGTCATATTATTGTCGAATTTGTAAATCAACTGACTATTCTTGTCCCACCGTTCATTCGTGCTCTGTGTGTTAGCATCAACTTTATAGCCGAAGAAATTGGTTGATGCGGTAAGCAAGTTGAGTGAATCAATCTCGTAACTGGCACTGATATTACCGAAATGTATTGTTGCTGCAGTGCTATTAGTCCCATATTCACGTTTTTGTTCGCCCGTCTTTACGTAGTTGTAAACCTCCTCTCTATTGTTTTCTGTTTGTTTTCTGCTTTGGTTCATGTAGTTATAATTGACGGTTGTCGTGAGCTTTCCCACCTTTGTTGTTAGATAAGTACCAAGCCTTACAGAGCCGTGAGTGTTGACATCAGAGTTTACATTGCCTGACACTCCTTGTAGTTTAGTATTGCTCATCATAACGATGTTGAGGATAGCTGTAGTCCCTTCAGCATCATACTTGGCACCGGGATCAGTGATAACCTCAATCCTTTTGATCGTAGAAGCAGGTATTGCCTTGAGAATATCCTTAAGGTTCTGCCCAGAAAGACTTGGGTCGGGATGTCCGTTCCTATACACCTTGAAACTTGTAGAGCCTTGAACTCTGATATTTTCCTGTCCGTCAACGGTGACAAGGGGTATTTTCTTGAGTATTTCTAAGGTCGTCTTCGTCTGTGCAGTCTTGTCATGCTGCACGTCATACGTTAGCTTGTCAATATCATTCTTGATAAGTTGGCGCCTTTGTGCTACGACGACTTCCTCTAACTTCTGTGTCTTGGTGGAGTCCGTTTTGGTTGTATTCTGGGCTGATAGGGCTGTTGCAGAGATGCAAGCAGTGAGTAATAGTATTGATTTATTCCACATAGTCAAAGCGTTAAGTTTATAGTTATCAATATGATGCAAATATATGTTTTTTCTTAATAAGTTCCAATTTATTTCAAAAGTATTTTTACATTCTTGTACTTATGTCCCGTAGTTTAATCCTTTTTAGTGCTTTTTCTCTATTAATATGCAAGAAGATTACAATGTAGAAAAGCACACAGTGTTCGGTTAGAAAACAGATTGTCAAAAGGAATGAACCCTCCTTTTAATAGGTTGAGTAATAATGGTTTGATAAGATTTTGTCTATACCTATTTATCAATAGAACCTTACCAATGGTTTAATGTGACATCAAATCCCCCTATTCCTACCCTTAACTACTGACGTATTGAGGCTTAGCACAAGTGGTGTTAAGGCTCCGCACCAATGGTGCGAACGCTTCGCACGTGTGGTGCGGAGGAGTGAAAGTCATGCAATATGCAGTTGAGAGAAAAGCAGTTTATTGTTATAAAGGGCTTATTCTGCCCTAAGTAAACAAAGTTTATTATACTATTTCGTTCTATAATTCCCATCGAAACGAAGTGTTTTACGGAAACTTTTTGTAAATTTGCACATTAGTTATAATAGAAATAAGAATGGAATACAACTTCATAGACATTGAGAAGAAATGGCAACAGAAGTGGGTTGAGAATAAGACCTACAAAGTTGTTGAAGACGAGAACAAGCAGAAGTTCTATGTACTTAATATGTTCCCTTATCCATCAGGAGCCGGATTGCACGTCGGACACCCATTGGGTTACATTGCAAGTGACATCTATGCACGCTATAAGCGACTGAAGGGTTTCAACGTGTTGAACCCTATGGGATATGATGCTTACGGACTTCCTGCTGAGCAGTATGCCATTCAGACGGGTCAGCATCCACAGCTGACAACCGATACAAACATAGCTCGTTACCGTGAGCAGTTGGATAAGATAGGCTTCAGTTTCGACTGGGATCGTGAGGTACGCACCTGTGACCCACGTTATTATCACTGGACACAGTGGGCTTTCGAGCGTATGTTTGAGTCTTATTATGACTATACAGAACAGAAGGCAATGCCTATCAAGGACCTTGTTCGCCACTTTGAGGAAGAAGGAACACTGAACCTTAATGTCGCACAGAGCGAAGAACTGGTTTTCTCAGCACGTGACTGGTCGAGCATGGACGAGCAGGAACAGCAGGAGAAGTTGATGAACTACCGTATTGCTTACCTCGGTGAGACAATGGTAAACTGGTGTCCGGGACTCGGCACGGTGCTTGCCAATGACGAGGTTGTCAATGGTGTGAGCGAGCGTGGAGGCTATCCTGTCGTACAGAAGTTGATGAAGCAGTGGTGTCTTCGTGTGTCTGCTTATTCACAGCGATTGCTTGATGGATTGGAGACAGTCAACTGGTCTGACTCTATCAAGGAGACACAGAAGAACTGGATTGGCCGTTCTGAGGGTACAGAGGTTGAATTCAAATACCTTACACCAACTGGTGAGGGTCAGAAAGAGGGTAAATTCACTATCTTTACAACGCGTGCTGATACGATGTTCGGTGTTAGCTTTATGGTATTGGCACCAGAGTCTGAACTCGTTGCAGAGCTTACTTCAGAGGCTCAGAAGGCTGAGGTAGAGGAGTATTTGGCGTATGTAAAGAAGCGCACAGAGTTAGAACGTATGTCAGACCGTAAGGTGACAGGTGTCTTCTCTGGCTCATACGGTATCAATCCATTCACTGGCGAGCAGATTCCTATTTGGATTTCAGAGTACGTTTTAGCTGGATATGGAACAGGAGCGATTATGGCTGTGCCTGCTCACGACAGTCGTGACTATGCTTTTGCAAAGCATTTCAACCTCCCAATCATCCCATTGATTGAGGGTACTGATGTCTCTGAAGAGAGCTTTGATGCAAAGGAAGGAATCGTAACGAACTCTCCTGCGGAAGGAAAAGAGAGTATGGACGGTTTCTCTCTCAATGGTCTTACGGTTAAGGAAGCTATTGCGAAGACAAAGCAGTTTGTTACTGAGAAGGGTATCGGACGTGTAAAGGTGAACTATCGTTTGCGTGATGCTATCTTCTCACGCCAGCGTTATTGGGGAGAACCATTCCCTGTCTATTACAAGCAGGGAATGCCTTACATGATTCCAGAGGAGTGTTTGCCTCTCGAATTGCCTGAAATCGATAAGTACGAACCAACAGAAAGTGGCGAACCACCATTGGGTCGTGCAAAGGTTTGGGCTTGGAATGAAGCAGAACGTAAGGTTGTTGAGAAGTCATTGGTTGACGATAAGACTGTATTCCCATTGGAGTTGAATACGATGCCAGGCTTTGCTGGTAGCTCAGCATACTATCTTCGCTATATGGACCCACACAATGACGAAGCACTGGTGGGCAAAAAGGCAGACGAGTATTGGCAGAATGTAGACCTTTATGTCGGTGGTACCGAACATGCAACAGGTCACTTGATTTACAGTCGTTTCTGGAATAAGTTCCTCTTCGACTGTGGTTGCAGTTGTAAAGAGGAACCATACGAGAAGTTGGTGAACCAAGGAATGATCCAAGGACGCTCTAACTTCGTTTATCGTATCAACTCTGACGACCACTCAAAGGCACCAGTCTTTGTCAGCTTAGGGCAGAAAGACAAGTACGATACTACTCCTATCCATGTTGATGTCAATATCGTTCATGCTGATGTACTCGATGTTGAGGCTTTCAAGGCGTGGCGCCCAGAGTATAACAATGCTGAATTTATCTTCGAAGATGGCACATCATCATCTGATCTCATCACCACCCAACACCCAACACCCGCCACCTATAAATGCGGTTGGGCGGTAGAGAAGATGTCTAAGTCTATGTTTAACGTTGTCAATCCAGATGTGATTGTTGAGCAGTATGGCGCAGACACACTCCGTCTTTACGAAATGTTCCTCGGTCCTGTAGAGGCAAGTAAGCCTTGGGATACGAACGGTATCGATGGTTGTTTCCGTTTCTTGAAGAAGTTCTGGAAGCTTTATCAGCAGGAACTCAACGATGATGAGCCTTCAAAGGATTCATTGAAGAGCGTTCACAAGCTTATCAAGAAGGTGACAGGAGACATCGAGCAGTTCTCTTACAACACAGCTGTTTCTGCGTTTATGATTTGTGTTAACGAACTCGGACAGCAGAAGTGCGCTAATCGTGAACTATTGAAGAAGATGGTAATCGTCATCGCTCCATTCGCACCTCACATGGCAGAAGAGCTGTGGGAGCAGTTGGGTGGCGAGACAAAGAGTGTCTTCGATGCTGAATGGCCAGCATGGGACGAGTCTTATCTCGTAGAGAATGAGGTGCAACTGACAGTATCTTTCAATGGTAAGGCACGTTTCCAGATGACTTTCCCTGCTGATGCAACGAAGGAAGATATTGAGAAGAAGGCTTTAGAAGACGAACGAAGCCTGCACTATATCGACGGTAAGACAATCGTAAAGATCATCGTTGTGCCGAAGAAGATTATCAATATCGTTTGCAAATAACTATTCAATAAACCATAGAAGAGGCTGTATGGAAACAGGGCTGCAGGTTTGTTTCTCTGACAGCGGTAATCTCCAACGGAAAGGAAGTCCGTATGTTAGTATCCACTACAGTCGTGTTTTGATACAGTCTCTTCTTCTTAACCATTCTATGAGCCTATGACCATTGATCAACAACTCATCCGATCCGAAGCCAAAGATTACTTTTTCTTGACCATTGGCTTAATTATTTACGCTGCTGCCTTTACTGTTTTTCTAATGCCTTATGAGATAGTAACGGGTGGAGTGACGGGTATGTCTGCCGTAATCTACTATGCTACGGGTTTTAAGATTCAGAATACTTACATGATTATCAACATCTCTTTGTTGATAGTTGCTCTGAAGATATTGGGCTTTAAGTTCCTGATGAAGACCATTTATGCTATCTTTGCCCTTTATTTCCTATTGATTTTTGCACAGGACTTGATGCCAAGGGATGCACAAGGGCACTTTGTTAAGATGCTTGGAGAGGGTCAAGCTTTTATGTCATTGATTATTGGTTGTAGCCTTACAGGTACGGGATTGGCTATCGTCTTCTTAAATAATGGAAGTACGGGTGGTACAGATATCATTGCTGCCTGTGTCAATAAGTATCACGATATCTCGTTAGGACAAGTCTTAATGGGCGTTGACATCTTGATTGTGGGTAGCTGTTTGTTCTTCCCTCAGTTTGGTGATGTCATGGAACGCTTGCATAAGATGGTCTTTGGTTACTGTACGATGTTCATCGAGTGTTTTATGTTAGATCACGTGATGAATATGCGTCGCGAGTCAGTACAGTTCATGATCTTCTCTTGGAAACATGAGGAAATAGCCAATGCCATTGTTGAGGAGACCGAGCATGCGCTGACTATCCTTGATGGACATGGTTGGTACACTGGTAATGATATGAAGGTTATCTGCTTGTTGGCAAAGCGTAACGAGAGTAAAACTATCTTCCGTATCATCAAGATGGTTGACCCAACAGCCTTCGTAAGCCAGAGTTCGGTGATTGGTGTCTATGGTGAAGGCTTCGATCAGATAAAGATTAAGGCGAAAAAGGAAATGAAAAAGCAGGAAAAGAAGTTGGCTGAAGCCATGAAAAAGCCTGCGAATGAACAGAAATAAAGATGCTGAAGAGCTGTGTTCTGGCCGCTAATTAGCAGGGACGCACGGCTCGTGTGCCCACTGGCGATAAGCTTTTAAGGACATACAACCCGTGTGTCCTTGTTGTAGGAATAGTACTTAGGGCTTTCAAACATGGCTTTTTAGCATTCTAAAAACGTTTTATAGAGATGAAAATAGTATTTGCAACGAATAATAAACATAAGCTCGAGGAGATAAAGGACATCCTTGGAAAGGACTTTGAGATTGTTTCTTTGGCTGAGATTGGCTGTCATGAAGATATCCCTGAGACTGGGGCAACACTGGAAGAGAATGCACGTCAGAAGTCTTCTTACGTCGTTGAACACTATGGTCAGAACTGTTTTGCTGACGATACAGGACTTGAGGTGGAGGCACTCGGGGGTGAGCCGGGGGTGCGTTCGGCACGTTATGCAGAGGGAACCGACCACGATAGTGAGGCTAACATGCGTAAGCTGTTGGCAAACTTAGAAGGGAAGGACAATCGTAAAGCCTGCTTTCGCACTATTATCTCGCTCATCATTGATGGTGTAGAACATCAGTTTGAGGGTAAGGTAGAGGGTAGAATCGCTACGGAGAAGCATGGTAAGGAGGGCTTCGGGTATGACCCTATCTTCATTCCAGCGGGTTATGACAAGAGCTTTGCAGAGTTAGGTGAGGAGATAAAGAACCAGATTTCTCATCGTGCAAGGGCTGTGAAGAAGTTGGCAGAATACTTAGGAAGGCTGAAAGGGTAAAAGAGTAAAAAGGCTAAAGGGGCTTTTTAAGTGGGAAAGAGCTAACAAAGTAAAACCATAAAAGCACCCTTTTCGATTTCTATAAATACCCTTTCCGAATTATTTTCATGAAGAAAAATATTTCTTTTCATGAAGAAAAATATTTCTTTTCACGACAAAAAGAATTTATTTTCATGAAAATAATTTGTGGAAGACAGTTCCTTTGTTCTGCCTATTGGCTGATAATAACGAATGAAAAGGCTGTTTTTGTCTGCTTGACAAGTCCCGATTCGAGACCAATTAACGCCCGCGTTGCCTGTTTGACATAAGAATATAACTATTTAATATCTGCTATGTTGTCTATTCTTCTCCCCGTTTATAACTGCCATTGTGAATCTTTGGTGACAGAGTTACAGCGCCAGTGCGTGGAATGTGGTAATGAATTTGAGATTATTGTAGCTGATGATGGCTCTTTGTCATGCTCCGATAGTGTGTTATCACCCCCCGATAGCATAGCTGCCAGCCCTCTCCTACCCTGCTCTTCCGCTGCTGTTAGGTCCCGTGCTACGAGGCACTGCCTCGTAGAAGAGAACCGAACGATAGAGAACCTACCCCATGTTCGCTATATTATCAGGGAAAAGAACGTGGGCCGTTCGGCTATTCGCAACTTCCTTGTATCGCAGGCTAAGGGTGATAGGCTGCTCTTTATTGATGGCGATTTGTCGTTGAATAACCCTTCCTTCATTCGCAACTATCTGCAGACAGAGGGAGATGTGGTAGTGGGCGGAATAGCCATAGGAGGTAATCCTGACCAATGGAAAGGCAACCTTAGATACCGTTATGAACGGCAATGTGAGGCAATTAACACTGTTGAGAGCCGTCAAAGTCAGCCTTATCAGCATTTAGCAACAAATCTACTTGTACGCCGTTCGGTCTTAGGTGAGAAGCCTTATGATGAGAACATCAGCCATTATGGCTATGAAGATGTACTCTTAGGCAAACGGTTCCAGCAGCAACAAGTGGCAATAAAGCATATAGATAATCCTGTACTCTTCTGTGATTTCGAGGATAACGCAAGCTATCTTGCAAAGACAGAAGAAGCTTTGCGCACGCTCTTTACGTTCAGAAACGAATTGAAAGGCTACTCTCGTCTACTTGATAAAGCCGAGTGTATCGAGCATTTACACCTCTCTCCACTTTTCGTAACAGCTTATAAGCTATTTAATGAGCCTATAAAGAATTGCCTCTTAGGCAATAAACCGAAGGTTTTTTGGTTTAATATCTATAAACTGTTGTATTATTTACATTACACAAAGAACGCTATATGACAATAAAAAGATATTTCCTATCGCTTATTCTATTCTTTTCTCTTGTTGTGACTGCCCTTGCTGGTGGTGTAGGAACATGGAAGAATTATCTTGCTTACAGTGATGTACAGTGGGTTGAAGAAGGAAGTAACAAGTTGTATGTGCTTGCTTCCAATAGCCTTTATACTTATAACAAGAACGATCAGAGTATAAAGACCTACGATAAAGTCAATGGTTTGAGCGATACGGATATCCGTTTCATCGCATGGAATAAGACAGCTCGTCGGTTGGTTATTATCTATTCGAATAATAATATCGACCTATTAGACGATAGAGGTAATGTTACAAATGTGCCAGATTACTATCTAAAGACAACAATGGCAGACAAAACCGTCAATGGTATTGATATGTCTGGTGTCTATTGTTACCTTTCTACAGGTTTTGGACTTGTCAAACTCAATGTTGCTAAAGCAGAGGTAAGCGACAGTTATAACCTCTCTTTCCCTGTCAATTACAGCTATATTGAGGGCGGTTATATCTATGCTGCCAGTCAAAGTAACGGACTATATCGTGCTGCCTTGTCTGCTAATCTCCTCGATAGAAACAACTGGACGAGCGTAGGAACTTATGTAGAGCATCCAAGAACAGCTGATGCAACGCTATTGGCACAGGCTAAAACACTTAATCCTGGCGGTCCAAAGCGCAACACCTTTGTATGGACTACCTTCCTTAATAACCGTCTTTATGGTACCGGAGGCATCTACAATCCGACCGTTAATAACTGGGAGAATCCGGGTATTGTACAGGTGTTACAGGGTGATGACTGGGACTTCTTCGAAGACAATCTTTCTACTCGTACGGGTTATCCTTATATAGGAACAAAGTCGGTAGCAATAGACCCTCGCAATAGCAATCATGTGTATGTAGGAGCGCGAACAGGTCTCTATGAGTTCATGTCTGGTAAGATGGTAGCCTTCTATAACAAGGATAATAGTATCCTTCAGGGAGCCATAGACAGAGGCAGAGAACTGGGTAATGATTATGTACTTGTCTATGGATTGGCTTACGATAGAGAGGGTAACTTATGGGTACTCAATAATCAAACGAAGAAAGAAAACCTAATTCGTTTGTCGAAAGACGGGCAGATGACCTCCTTCAGTAAGCCTGAACTGATGAAAGATGGTGTAGGACTCTCTGGCTTGTCACAGATGCGCTTGGACAGTCGTAACCTCCTTTGGTTCTGCAATGATTACTGGATTCAGCCAGGACTCTTCTCTTATGACCCTAAGAATGATAAGCTCAAAGCCTATACTCGCTTTGTGAATGAGGATGGTTCTAACGTAGATATTACAGCTGTTCACTGCTGGGCAGAGGATTTAGACCATAATATTTGGGTGGGAACAACGGCTGGTCCGATGCTTCTTCAGCAATCTCAAATGAACGAACAGGACAACTATCGCTTTGTACAAGTTAAGGTTCCGCGTAACGATGGAACCAATCTTGCAGACTATCTTCTTGCTGGTCTTGATATTACTGCTATAGCAGTTGATGGCGGAGGACGTAAGTGGTTTGGTACGAAAGGTACTGGTGTCTACCTCATTAGTGCGGATAATATGACACAGTTGCAGCACTTTACGACTACAAATAGTCATCTGCTGTCTAATAATATTCAGTCTATTTCAATCAATGATGCCACTGGAGAGGTGTTCTTTGCTACTGATAATGGTCTCTGTTCTTATATGAGTGATGCCACAAAGGCTGTAGACTCGCCTAATGATGAGACCACATACGCCTATCCAAACCCAGTAAAACCGGGTTATACAGGTCCAATCACGATTGTTGGTTTGTCACTGAATGTAGATGTAAAGATTGTAACAACGAATGGAGTTCTTGTCGCAGAAGGTACCAGTAATGGTGGTTCTTTCGTCTGGGATGGCAAGGATAAGAACGGAAAACGTGTTGCATCAGGTGTTTACATGGTGCAGACAGCTGACGAAAATGGTGATAATGGCACTGTTTGTAAGGTTGCAGTGGTTAATTAATTGAGGCGATGAAGACACAGGTAGGACGTAATCCAATCTTTTGGATACTACTGACAGCTCCGTTGGCATTGCTGTTACTCTGTCAACTCCAGCCTACCTTTGACGACTGGACGTACTATACTATACCGCAGACGGAGCCTCTTACGCTTCAAAGTCTGCTCCCTGACGGCAATTATTGGCGCCCTTTTGATGTACTCTTCGGGTATCTTCTCGGACTTAATTATCGACTTTTTCCTTTCTTAAACCATCTTTTTATCCTATTGGGGCATATCTTCAACACATGGTTGGTCTATAGGATTCTGCAATGGTTTAGGGTTAGTACGCTGTCACGCAACCTATCCGTCGTTTTCTTTTATTTGTCGTCAGGTACTTTGGGGACGATTCTAAATATTGATTCCCTAAACCAAGTCTATTCGCTTCTATGGGGACTTCTTGCCTTATATAGCTACATCAGTCTGTCTGGTTATCGAAAGTTTATGCTGTGGTTGTTGTGTGCTTTGCTTTCGGTCTTTGCTAAAGAGTCGGGCTATGTTTGGTTTGTTTGCCCACCATTCATCGTATGGAGCATAGGGAAAGAACGTTTCAACGATGTTATCAGACATCTTTTTTGTGCCTGCCTTGTATTCGTTTTCTATCTTGTTAGCCGTGTTTTGCTGACCGATAGCTTTCATATGGAAGACAATGTGTACATGGAGTTAACTGTAACAGGACTGCTACGCAATCTCGCTTTGTTATTGGGAATGACCTTTTACCCTATTGATTACGCCAGTCTTATTCATCCACAGTATCGTCATCTCGTTGTTGTCGTAATCACAGGACTCCTTCCCCTACCCTTTCTTTGGCTCCTACTGCGTTCCTATAGATGGCAGAAACCGCTCGTAATTCTGCTTTTATCCTTCTTTATTGGGGCTTTTGTCAATCTGATGACAGTCTTCTCTGTGATGCACTGTTATGCAGTTCTACCCTTTGTAGCACTGATGATAGCCCTGCTCTGCGAACGAATCAAGAACAAGAAAGTATTGATGGTCTCAGCATTGCTCTATCTTCTGACAGCCTCCTTCACCCTACTCCATCACGGCTATGCCTCTTTCCTATCAGGTAAGATGGGCGAACAGATGGCAAAGAGCATTGTCAGCCAATGTGATCGACCTGTAAACAAGGTGATGGTTATACATTTAGACAAAGGAGAAACGAAGTATTCTTCCTTCTGGGTGATTCCTTTCGAGGCTTTTGGTTGGGGTTATTCCGTTCTTCAACAAACAGGTTATCAATGGCCTAAGACCATTATTAACGAAGAGATAACAAATAGAAAGCAGTTGAAATCTTTGCTTCTAAAGGCAGAGAAAGCTGGCTGCGATGGTGTATGGTATGCTGAAGATGACCAAGTAAAACGGATAAAATGAAATAAAAGATAGCTGAAATCTCCTTTCTTCATGCCTTCACTACCCTCTTGGTAGTACTCGGGGATTCCTTTTTTAGCCCAAGAGTCCGATAGTCGATTGGATATATCAGTTCCATGTCCCCCTTTTCTTTTGATGTGCTTTCTTGATAATGAGAAAACAGTCTTCTTAGTATTCCAATTTACGTTAGCAGTATCAATCATCGGTCTACGCGTAAATAAAAGCCCTCTCATGGATTTATTCTTGTCGATGGATGATGGGGATATGTCAGTTGCTTTGGCACGCTTATACGCAAAATATGAGCTTCGTTTCCTCAATCATCTCTCTCCTGCTTCTTATACTATCTATCTTTATCATGGAATCTTTCAAGCATTGAGTTTACAAATACTTATGCGATTCACTCATTTTGATATAGGTTTTTATATTGTCCTTGCTTTTCTATCAGGCGTTTATGGCTCCTTTTTGGTCTATAAGCTGCTTTATCGTTGTCGTAACAGCCGTTTGGGTCGAATCATAGCATTGATTTCTGGTATTTCTGTTTCTTAGTAGAAGGTAGGTAATATTGGCTGAAAAGTAGTCTTAATAAAGCTTCAGAAGATTCTTTCTTCTCATCTTCGACTGATGTTTTGATGCTCAGCATATGTCGTGCTGACGGTCCGCACCAATGGTGCTGATGGTTCGCACCAATGGTGCGGGGCGTTATCTATTACGAAATTGATATAATAAAAGCACCCTCATCAATCCTAACCTTAAGACGGTAGGGGATAGATGAGGGTGCTTGTCGTATGGATAGGTTTTACCAAACCTGTTCTTTCGTTTCCTTTGTTTCTACTGACCTGAGTTGAGAAGTTCGTCAGGTAGTGAGATATCAAGACTGCGAGCGCGTTCGGCATTACGTCTCTTTATCTTGCGTTGCGCATCAGCCTTCTGCTTTGTTATGGCTGCAGGCTTCTGCTTGTAGAGTGGGAGTAGACGTGGATTCCATGTTCCCTGTACATCACGCTTAGCCTTACACTCGATAGCCTTCGGGTAATAATAAACGGCTTCGGGCTGTCGTTGGGTTGCATAATCACCCGTATCCCATTTTCCGTTGTCGTTATCATCAACGATAAGGCGTAGATAGTAGTTGCCCGGTTTGATGTAATGGAAGGTTGCTTGGTTGTTCTTAGCATACGCCTCTTTCACTGGTTTGTCGCTTTCGTTGAGCAACTGCAACAAGCAGTTCTTACCTTCCATGTTCTGCAAGGTCATTATCAGCGTACCATACTCGTCCATTGATGGGATACGAACACCCTGCTTATACTTTGCAGAAACCTTACCATAGATGTCTGTAAAGGCTGCAGAATCGACCTCAACACTGTATTCATGTCCTGGATCCCATGTGCTGACCAACTTCAAAGAGCGTGGTTTTCCCGGTTCAGCACCGAACTTATACTTCGCTCGATACCACATAGAGTCTATCTTTTCATAAAGATGTATCTTGGACGTATCCGTCTTTGCAATTGGGGTAGGGAGCTCGAATGTTGGGTTTTGGTCAGGATCCATTTGCGAAGGAACATTATATCTGACCTCCAAAGGTGTGACAGGCATTGTCGTTTCAAACGCTTTTCCACGTTCTTTTGCCTTCTCTTGCTTCTTAACCCATTTGTCGTATTCCTCCTGCTGGCGCTTTAAACGCTTTGCGTAAGGCACCTTTGAGAGTATCTCTAACGTATCTGTCTTAGGGACAAGCTTACCTGCACTGTCCGTCATGTTATAAAGCATCTGCATTCGCAGTGTGTCTTGGTTGACGAGGGCAGTATCACGCAGCCAGTAGATAATCGTATCTTGGTTCAGACTTGGCTCTGTTATAAACGCATCTTTAGCGTTGAAATTGAGTCCTGTTATCTGTGGAAGGTCGGCGTCACCATAGCTGAAAAAGAGCGTAAAGTGGTTTGGTTCCTTGCGTTCAGACTTGAGGAAGTAGCGATCTGTTTGTGTGGGTGTAAAGGAATTCAGCACCACATCGTCTGGAAGGAAGTGGGTGTAAGGCACCTGTTTGATATCCTTGATGTGCAAGGAGTCAATCCATAGCGTGTCTTGTCGTATGTCTGGCTTCCATGATGGCATGATGACTTCGGGCGTGAAAGCTAACTTTTCGCTCTTCTGATTGTACATATAGTTACCGTCCATGTCCTGTAGTGCATAGATACGATAGTCACCCTTGGCAACACCTCGTATGCTGAAATGACCACGACTGTCGGTACGTGAGACACGAAGCATTGGTTGTTTCTGGAAAGCTGTATCGTTCTGATTGCTGTAAAGACCCACGAGAATACCCTTTACAGGCTCTAAATTCTCAGCTTCTAACACATAACCAGCCACTTCAAGTGTATCGATATGGTCGCCAGTAGAGAAGCTGTAGGTGTAGTTTCCTAATGGGTTACCCTCGTTGTTATCTGTGATAGCGTCAGAGAAGTCGATGGTATAGGTGGTGTTAGGCTGTAACTTGTCTTGTAAACTTACTGTGATACGTTTTCCAGTAGCCTTAATTTCAGGAGCTTCAATCTGTGGGGGAGAGACAACAACCTTCTCTGATGCGTTCTCCAACTTGATGAACTCGTTGAAATAGATGTTCACCTTCTTACTGTTTACGTCGGTTGCTCGTTCAGTAGGGGAGGCACCTAACACTCTTGGGGGCGTCTCATCGTACCATCCACCATCAGGTTGTCCCATCTTGGCACATGAAGAAAGAACAATAACTAAGAGTGTAAAAAGGTAGAATGGTAAAACACGTGGTTGGTAAAACACCGAAAGGCAATGGCTGACCTTAGCTGAAAAGCCATCCTTTCCACTCATTACTCCTTGGCAATATCTTTGTCTTATCTTCTTCATATCGCTGTTTTACTTTTTTACCCTTTTACTTTTTTTATCCTTTAAAGGTGGTTTATTCTTTTACCGTCTTCCGTCCTTACTGGTTCATACTCAGCAATTCTTCTAAGTTGTTACGGCTGTTTGAAAGGCGTGGAATCTTATGTTGACCACCGAGCTTACCCTTTATCTTGAGCCAGTCATTGAAGAGGTCTTTGCGTGCAACAATGATTTCAAGCGGCTGAAGGGTAATGTTATGGAAGCGTTTTGCCTCATAATCAGAGTTGACTTCCTGTAGTTTATCATCAAGAACCTTAGCAAACTCCTCAAGTGAAGATGGGTCCTTTGCAAACTCAATGAGCCACTGATGACGGCATTTAGCCTTTGCATCCATATACATTGGGGCTGCGGTATAATCTGATATCTGCGCTCC
>FLSC01002690.1_pt1 | contig 42603 bp, 36 predicted proteins | sample 1550561 | NCBI WGS metagenome assembly FLSC01 (sample SAMEA4031775, study PRJEB14383) | metagenome | biome: human; feature: oral; material: saliva | place: Philippines | collected 2014 | reverse complement strand
TTTTTTTTTAGTTGTTGATTTCCTTTATCTTGTAACCATTATAATATATTTTTTCTTATTTGTCAAATTAAAATTTTTTAATTTTTCATATTATTTATTTGTTCTTGTAATTGTTCGCTTTTTACCCTTAGTTGTTCCTGTTCTTGCAAAAAACAGTCCACAACTGCTCCTGTAATTATATAAGATAAAATAAATAGTAATGTAAATACTAATACTTTACCTCTTTTATTCAATTTATAACTCATTTTATCCTTCCTTTCATTGTCTAAGATTATACCAGTAAACTATACTGGTATTTATTATTTTATGTGTCTTTTGTCCTCTCTCCTCGTAGTCTATTTAACTTTCCAATAAATACTGGCTATCAGTAATATAATACTCTTCTACATCATACAGTTTTATATAAAGACACTATATATAAAGTTTTCTATGATGGATATATTATATACTTCCACTTATTAATCTTAGCAACTTATTTATTTGTCGTATGCCTTGCCCCTATCGACATTATTATGATATCACATATTAATTTTATTGTCAATAGTTTTTTTTGTATAATTTTTTTATTTTTCTTTTTTCTTGTTTTTTCAATTTATAGTGTAAACTGCTACTGCTTAGTTTCCACTTATTGATTAATTTTTTCATTCTGTTAAATTCTGCTTTTTTAATCATTGCAATATTGTTATCATTACAATATTGCATTGTACTTTCGTACGTTTCAAAGTTTTCTGTAAAAAGTAAATGTATAAATTGTACTGGTTTGTATGGTAAAATTTCATAAATTTGTTCCTCTATCTTTGCCCTTACATCATTATAAGTATGCAATTTACCACTTATATGACTATACTTATAATGTGTTTCAAAGTCTACTCCTGTATTTGAGTTATTACCCAATGCAAATGGACTTAATGCCAATATTCTTGCATTGTGTCCTCGTTGTAAATTATACAACTTTACATTCTTTCTAAATAATTTTTTTGTTGTTCGTTCTTCTATTGCTTTTCTTTCTTCAAGCAATTCATTATAATTTGCTCTTAATAAGTTAAACATTAATATCAACCCTTTCTAAAAATAAATATAGCAGGTTTATTTTTAAAGTCCTAACCTGCTAAGGACTTTACTTATTAAAATTCATTAGCTAATCTTTTTATTCTATCCAATATATCCTCAACATCAGATATATCATTGTATAAATAAGTGTTTATCTCTTTTATAGTAATGTATACTTCTTTGTTATCTATGTATACATCAAGTATACAATAGTTATCAATCTCTAATAAATAAGCTATTGATTCAGTATAATCCTCAAAATGTGTTGCTAAAATGTTACTAGTTTCAAATATTTCCTCTGCTTTTCTTGTTACCTCTTTAAATTCTCTTTCAAAATTCATAAATAATCAACTCACTTTCTTTTTTTTTATTTTTTTGTTGTTTTATCTTGTTGTACTTAATTTACAACATTTTTTTAAATTTGTCAAGTATTTTTTTTATTTTTTTTTTCAACTCTTTTTTCCTTGACCTATCTTGATACAATTATAATACAAAAAATATCAATTGTCAATACATAAAATAATTAATTTTAAATTAAAAAAAAAGAGGTATGCTCTACCATACCCCTTGTGAAATATTTCACTTAATACCCCTGTTCTATTTCTTTTTTTATTTCCTCGTTATCAATCCATTCTAAATTAAATACTCCAACCATTCTGTAATACATATCTTTAATTAACTGTATACTGACTTCGTGGGTATCATAGTATTCTTTATAAAATAAACTAATATGGTTCTGTAAACAATAAAACATATCTTCCGTAAACTCTTTATTTTTCACTATGTCTTCCCAAGCAATACCTGTAAAGTCTACATTTTCGCCCTTAACAAATTTATCCCAAAGTATTTTAAATTCTTTAAATGTTATTTTCTTTTTCTCTTCCCTGTTCTTTTCCAGTTCCTGCACCACTTCTTCTCTTTCCTTTTCTGTCATTATCTTTATCTCCTATTTTTTCAATCTTATTAACATAATATATCATTATCCCTAAACTAACTAATCCAACAATAACTATCATTGTTAAATTTTCGTATAACTGCATATTTTTTAATATGTGTTTAGTATAATTAAATTGTTTCGGTATATAATAAGGCGACAGTCTTTGTATATTTCTTTCAAACTGCAATTCTCTTATTACTGTAAAAATAACACCTTCAACTATATTCAAGATAATTATATAAAGTACCATTTTTATAGACAACCCTAGTTTCATATCATCTTGTATTTCTTCTACTTTAGGACTGTTAGGTAACAATACTTCCCTTAAAGTTTTTTTATTCTTCTTTATCTTTTTCATTACTGTTACCCCCTAAATATTTATTTATAAGCCTATCTATAATTGAGGATATCTTTTTTTCCATAATATCCACTAATAATTCAATGTAATACCCTATAATAAGTATTATAAGCATTATAACAATATTTACAGTAGGGGTTGTCTTAGTCCAATATAAGTATATTGCTACATATACTGCTAACGAAAATAACCCCCACAATACTCTGACAACAATAGGTGTTGTTTTTAATTTATTTGTAACCCTGTAAAGTAAATTCCCCAAAGTTCCTAATAATACTCCATAGATTATCAAAATAAGTTGTCTAAACTGTTCATTTTCTAATAATCTTACAAAATTCATTTCTCTTTACACTCCTTTTAAAAATATTAGCTTAGTTATAGGTGTAAAGTTTATTTATTCCATTTTTTAGGGTAATATAAGAACCCTACTCTACCAACAACTTCCCTATCTCCCTTTAAATTATCTTTATAAGCTACATCTCCATAGATATGACTTCTATTATAGTCTATTCTTTTATCACGTTCACTCCACATTCTTAAAGCACTGTTAGAAAAATTATATAATTCTTCTTTTTCAGTTGAGGGAACTGGTGTTCCCTCTTTTACAATATTTTCAACTTTATTACTAACTATTTCAGTAACCTTTTCATTTACTTTCTCGCCCATACTCCCTACGGTCTTAGTTCGTTTTTTAGATTTTCAAGTTTATCTTCTGTCAATGCTCTTTCAATTTCATTGACTATTAACTGTTCATCTATAAGTTTATCTACGTATGCTCTCATAAAGTTAGGGAAACAGTTAAGTACCATTGTTTGTATACCTGTTACTGCTCTTAATAAAACTTCGTGATTAGGTTTTTCCCCTTTAAATAAATTACCTATACCAATACCATTAGGAATAAATTTAAAGATTAATGAATCAGTTCTTTTTTTCACTAAATATTTAAATAAAGCACCTACTCCCTTAGCTATAAATGTTGCAAGAAATCCTGCTACTGCTACTCCCAAAAGTCCTGTTAAGTTCCCACCCAGAAGGGTAATGACTTGTTTAATAAATGTTTCCATAAATACCTCCTAAAATTAATTAAATATTGTTTTTAATTTTTCTTCTTTTTTCTTTATCCTGTTATACCAACCATCTAAAAATTTACGTTGTGAAGGGTTATAACTTACAATAGCGTCATAAAACTCTTTTTGTAACTTATGATATAGTGGTAAAAATAAATCTTCATTTACAGAGTTTAAAGCATTAATAGTATTTTTACCTATTACACCATCTACCTTCAAATCATACCCAAGTTTATTAAGGGCTACTTGTATTTTGGTAATCCCTTTGTAACCTGCATTTACACAAAAATCACATACAGATAAAGCTATCTTATCTGACTTAATTTCACTAAGTCTAAACTTATCATAATAATCTGACCTGTAAATAGCCTTAGCTACATTAATGTTAAAATCTTTCATATGTCCTTTATATCCGTGTTGTCTGGCTTCTTTTTCTGTTATACCCCAAGTAGTTTTACCTCCATTATCATACTTATCATCAGTATAACCACCTTCAACATATAAAAGATATTCAAATATTATATCAAACCTTTTCTTATCTTCCATTAATTTACCTCTAAATCTTTAAAATAATGTTCTATACCCTCAACAATAGCATTGGCATATTCATTTTTCATAGTCTTACCTATTTCCCAGTCTTTTTCATTGTCTATGAAAAAAGGTTCAAGTATTACACAAGGTGCATTTGTTTTTCTTAACAGGTATGCTCCCCTATCTCCCATAAATTTTGGTTTGATTTTTCTATCGGTTGTACCCAAAGCGAGGGTAATGGCTTTCTGTAATTCCTCTGCCAATAGCATAGATTTTTTAGAAGTGTTCCAATATAACATTTCTGTACCATTAGCTACTGTATTAAAACTATTACAATGTAGTGATAATATTAAGTCAAAGTTTCTACCATTGATATATGGTATATTTTCAACCCTATTATAACCTCTGTTATGTATTTCAACATCATAACCTTTTATTTTTAATAAATCTGCTAATATTGGAGCTAGTTCCCTATTGTAGTCTAATTCTGTTTCTTTAGATATAGGATTAATAGCTCCACAATCTCTTCCTCCGTGTCCTATTATTATACATATTTTTTTACTCATTTTTTCCTCCTAATTATTTAGATGTCAATAAACTAACATCTACATTATCTCCAAAGTATCTAAAAGTATAACCTTTATTATATAAATTTATTGACTTATAATTCTGTATAATATAATTAAATAATCTTACATAAAATACCTCATCTCTTAATGTATTAGTATCATTTAATAAATACATACCATATACATTATTAGCAAAATAACCATTATTAATAGTTAATACCCTTTCTTCTCCTGCACCTAAATCTTTAAAATAAAAACTACCTATTAAACCTTCATAACTTCCATAAAATTGATTACTGTCAGATGGACTTATTAATCCTATATCTAATTGATATGACCCTGCTAAAGCACTATTACCCATATTTTTTATAGTAACACTAACATTTCCTTGTAAATTATCTGTATCTCCTGAAAAATCTATATTTATATCTTTAATATAAACTTTATAACCTAATAAATCTCTTATTTTTTCATAAGCATTTTTAAATTGTTCTTCTGATATATCTCCTTCTTTTGTAGGTATCTTTTGACCCATAACACTTATATGTGATTTCTTAATTAAATCGACAGTCTGGTCTAACTTATCTACCAACAGTTCTTTCATAGATACACCACTTGTCAATTCTCCACCTACAACAGTATTTTCAAGTAATGTAGGCATAGCAGGTAAAAAACCATTTCCGTTAGGTATCATAGGGTAATCACTTCCGTTATTAATCCAGTTCAACCATTCTTCTGTTCCATTCTTGTCTCCTATAACATCATTGTATACCCCATAATAATTATTAGGATATTGTTTCTTATAATCTTCTATAAATTTAAAATTTCTTCTGAATAAGAATGTTGTGTAATTTAATTTAGATACAAATAAATCTAAATATTCTTTTAATATATCAGAATTTGGAAATTTATGTAAAGTAGGATGATTATGCCATTCCCCCCAATGTCCGAAAATACCAAATTGTATAATACTTATTTTATCTAGTGTACTGTAACTATAATTAGTGTATCTATCTAAAAATGCAGATATAAAGGCTTTAAATCTATCTATTAATTCCCTATTATCATAATAGGGTGCAAACCCTTTTCCATATTCATTATCATAATATTGTCCGTATGTAGTTGTAGTTAGATAATCTGGTAAATCACTATGTTTTACATCAGTAGGTTCATCTAATATTAATCTAAATACTATATTAACATTTTCCATACTATTTATTAATTTCCATCTAGTCAATCTTTCCCAATTTTCCCAATCATATACATCTTTAACCTTTTCTACCTCATTCCATCTCATATCCATATAAACCATAGATATATCTTCGGAATATTCTCCACTACGACTATAAGGTGCATACCCTATTTCAGTGTTCTTTACATACTCTGTTTTAGGCTCAAATTCCTTACTAAATTTAAATTTAGTTTTATCTACTGATACTTCTGGTTGACTATCATATGAAAAATTATGTATTTTATCAATCAATATATCTATCTTGTCATTATATAATTCATTATTAAGTTTTTTCATATATGGTATTATCTTTTTGTCTAAATCTTTTATTGTACTAGCTCTATAAATAAGATATTTTTCTTTAGTTGTAGAAATAAACTTATCAAAATTATCATATAAAACATTTAACAACTCTTCATATTTAGGAGTGAGTACCTCAAAACCATTATCCCATTCTAAAGGTTTATCTCCTTCATTTAACATATATGAAGATATATAAATAGTATCACTATTATTAAGTAATTGTACATTAGGATAAATTAACCCATATGATTTTATTACTGTAAAAGTTATATCGTATCTTTGCCATTCAGTTGATAATGTAATACTTTTATTATTATTAGAAGCTATGTCAGAAGTTCCCCCTGTATTATTACTAATAAATATACTGGCGGGTACATTATTTTTATCTGATTTAGCATAAAATGAAAAAGTAAATTTTTTAGCATATTGATTATTAATATGATTGTTTATATCTACACTTCTAGTTATATAATTATTAGCACCTGTATATTTATATACATCATTCCCCATAAATTTTTCAGTATCTTTAATCCAACCAGTTTTTATATCCCAGTTGTTACTTCCTTGTTGTGCATTATTAAAATGTTTAGCTCCTGCCATTATATTTTTAGATTTAAACAATTCATTACCTACAAACCCTTTCATAATCTCAAAACCATAATCTCTATAATATTCTGTTTTTGTTAATTTTAGCATTGTCAAAAGAAATATATTATAATCTAATTTAGGACTATCTATATCTAAAAATGAAAAATCTTTTAAATCACTATCCATTAAATTAAAGGGATATTTTAATTTTTTAGATAATTCCCATAACAAAGTATTTCCTTTATATACCTTAGTTATATCATTATTATTTAATTTAATATTTTTTATATTCTTAAAATTTATATCCAACATATACCTCCAAATCGTATAAGTTAAGTAATAGAGGGTAATACCTCTATTACTTTTATTGTTCTTTAATTAAATATATTTTATTGTTATCCTTAGTAGGTAAAGCATTATAGTCATCTTCTGATATTTCTACAAATGTTTCCTGTATTAATTGAGATACAGTTTTATTATTAATTGTAGTATTTTCTGGTAATGTGGCTATATTGTCTACTGTCAGATTAGTATATCTTTCTTTATTTAATTCAAGTTTAGTACCATTATGATAAATATTTCCATCAGAAATTATATTTAAAGGTATAGAAGTATTTCCTACTGACACCATTTCAATTGATTTTACTTGACCTTTAGATAATATAATATCATTGTTAAATTTTATATTATTCTGAATAGTTATACCTTTTACAAAAGTTGGTATTTCTGTAACTATATTTTCCTCATCAATTTTAAAGAATTTAGAAGTATCTATATTACCTTGAAAATCAACACCATTTATTTTTAGTTTATCTTTTGATAAAATATTTATAACTCTGTCATTTGTTCCTAATGTTATTTCAGTATTATCTGAATTTTTAGTAAATAAATTCTTATTTCCAAATACAAATGAATTATCTACCGATAAACTACCTTGTATAGAAACATTGTTCTTAAAAGTATTAGCTATATCAGTATCGGCATATTTAGATAAATCAGATGTTTTAGCAAATAAACTGAAATCTATCTTATCATTATTAAAGTATAATTCAGTACCTTTTAATACTGTTTTATTACCACTTGTACCAAAAACTATATCATTGTTAGTATTCTTTGTAACTACATCTATATCATTTATTGTATATTTATTAAAGTTAGATACAGTTCCATTTAATTTTTCTGTCAATGTATTTTCAACATTATTATGTACAACTGTATTAGGTAATGTATAAGTCTGTCCTTGACTAAATTCTACACCATTGACTAATAGTTTACCCTTAGTTATTAAATTAATATCTTTATCAGTAATACCTATTGAGAATTTATCTATTTCATTTTTAATAACTTCAGTATTATTATAATTAAATACTTTAGTATTAAAGTTATCAGTGTTTACTGATAATGATTTTATATTATTTGAATTTACTATATTTTCAGTTCCAATATCCTTAAAGTTGTTAGTTTTTGTAAAGGTATTGACTTCCTCAATCTTAGCAACTTTATTTAATTTATCAGTTAAATCTGTTTCCTTGACAACACCATTTACTTTACTGTCTACATCTCTTAATATATCAGTTTTTTCAGTAGTTATAACCTCTGTAACCTTATCAGATATTTTAGTGTCTATATTTCCTACTAAATCAGTAACTTTCTCTGTAATTTTATCACTAACTGTTTTATTAACTTCTGTAATTACTTTATTTTCAATATTACTAATTTTATCTGTAACTACATCAGAAATTTTAGTATCTACCTCACTCTTTTTAACATATTCAGTTAAATCTACATTTCCAGAAGAACTTTTTAAATTACTTATTTCTCCATTTATTGTAGATATAGTAGTATCTATTCTATTTACTATATCTGTTAAGTCGCTAGTTTTTACTAGAATATTTAAAGTATCTTTAATATCTTTCAAAGCTAAACTTAACTCATTTTCATCAATATACTTATCTACATCAGTAGTTAAATTTTGTAAATTAGTGCTTAGTAAATTAAGTTTATCATTAATATTTTTTATTTGTATATCTGATAAACCTCCTGCACCACCACCTTGTACAATAGTCATAACTTCATTCAATCCTGTAACAATATTAACAAGATTGATAGTTTGACTTCCTTTTACGTTATAAGAATACTTGTCTGCCATTTATACCTCCTATTAATTTAATTATATAACAAAAAACTCATTAACATTTAAAGTTTCCAACTGTTCTATACTGTATCTGTTTATACCTGTAATAGCAGTCTGTTCATATACATCTGCTATTTCTATTATATCCTGTATTTTACCCATTAATGTTTTTATTTCTGATAATTCTAATGTTATAAACTCTACATTCTCATTAGAATTTATAACCTTTACTTTTTCCAATTTATTTTGATTTAAAATATTCATTAACATTAATTTAGTAAATAAATTATCTCTGTCTACATTGTTATTTGAAAATAAATATTTCTTACTACCTTTTTCAATTTCTATATTTTGATTTAAAAAATTATTCTTAGCAACATTTAATTGTTGTAATAATTTAGTTTTTAATTCTTTTTTCTTGTTATTTAATAAATTATTGTCTACTACCCAAGTATTAGTTTCAGTTTTCCAAACACTATAATCATTAGGTCTTGGTACAGTAATTACTGATTTATTTCCTTCATTTAGATAACTACCCTCATTTAATGTAATCTTACCACTCTTAACTAATTCATATTCAGTCATTTCTCTTATTCTATTATTATCAATAATTGGATTAACTAACTCATTTAATGTGTATACCATAGTATTACTATCATATGGTGGATAAAATAAATTAGGGTTTTCCTTAAACTTATCTAAAAATCTTACCTCTGGCATTGCAATTACTTGTAAACTGTTTTTATCATAAATATATACTGTCATTTTTCCTCCTAAATATTATATTAAATTGCATATGTTACTGTAAATATTATATTTTTATTTCTTACATTACCTGCTTTATATTTACCTATACCATCTGGTTGTATATAAATTAATCCAGTATTACTATCATAAGTACCACAAGGTACTGATAATATTTGTTTTGGTCTAAAACCCTCTGGTAATGAAAATATTACATTATCAAAACCTACATTATATAAAGTATTACCACTATCAAATATTATAGTAACAATTTTACCTATTTTATAAACTACATTACAATGTGATTGACCTTGTCCAGTAGCTTCAGAATGTACATATAATTTTGTTTGTTGAAAATCGGATAATTCATTTACTTTATTATTAATAGGTTTATTACTTATTGGTCTAAATTTAGAATTATCTACATAAGTTAAATTATTGTTAGATATACACTCAAAGAAATAATTATTTACACTATCAAAATAAAATTTACCAGTAGTTTTATTACCACTATCTTGAATATTACCACCATAAGTTAGTCCTATCACTTTCTCAATCTGTTTTACCACATTGTCATTAGTAGAATAATCAGTTAAATTTACATTAACTCCATTTAATAATAACTCATTTGTAATAAGTTTATTACTTTCTATATCTGTACCTTTAATCTTTTGAGTAAATGTATTAGGAGTATTTAATTTAGCAAAATTAGTAAAATCAGTTTCAATATTCTTACCATTTACCTTTAGGTTTGTAGTTTCAATGGTATTGGCTTTAATCTCTGTACCTGTCAGTTTTTGTGTCAAAGTGTTAGGAGTATCAGTTTTAACATACTTTGATAAGTCTGGTAAAACAGGTAACTCATCTACCCTTGCTAAATCTTTACCATTATATTTTAAATGTTCTCCAGTACCTTTTATATTATAGGTACTATTATCTGTTCCAGTAGTTATTACTGTTTTCTGTTCATTAATATTTATTAATCCTTCTAACTTAGTAATATCTGTCTTTGCATTTTCAATATCTAATAAAATACTGTCTTTCTTTGTTTTAAAATCATTAACTTCATTAGCTATATTAATAAGTATCTGTTTTATACTCTTATCATTATCATTTAATGTTTTAAAAGTTCTTTTATTTAATATACTACCCCATTTATTGTTTTCCTGTATCTACCTAGTACTTTCTTCATCAGTAGCAGGTAAATATAAATCAGTAGTAATCTTATTAACTTCATTTAGTATATCCATTATATCACTACCTCTAAATTAATATTTTTAAAAGTATATTCTATTTTTATACCCTCATATCTTGCCATAAAATCTTCCATACCCGTAAATACTAAATAATGTGTAGTACTTTTTGTGGTAATAGTTCCCCTATCATTATATTTAGTAGATATTAAAACATCTGCATAAGGTATATATAATACTTTATATTTACCTTTATCATCTAAAGGGTCGTATAAACTATCCTTATTAAATAAAGTAAATGTATTTATGTAATTACTTTTTAAATCATCAATACTACTTATACCACTTGAAAAAGTAATAAGTATTGTTTTATTTATAGTACGCAACAAGGTATCTGCATTTTCTTTTTTAATAGAAATAAAAGAATTACCTGCATTTAATGTTTTAAGTCCATATACTGTAAACTCCATATCTAATGTTAAATTTTTAAGTTTATTTAAAGGTATATTTTTAATACCTTGTGTATTTTTAATTAATTCAAATATATTCTGTCCTGTTAAAGCGATTATATGGTCGTTTTTAGCTATCTCATTGTAAAAATAACCTTTAAATTCCCCTAAACCTTTTTGAAGAGATATGTTATTATTAGTAGTATCAAAATCTATACTAACTTTTTTATCCATAAAATCCTGAATAGTATTTGTAGATGTTACTCTATTATTATACCTCTCTTTAGTTATAATTGTACTATTACCAGTAGATACACCTGTTGGTAACTTAGCTATTATTGGTACACCTAACTGACTTGATATATTTACAACCGATGACCCTCCAGAACCTCCACCAGAACCCCCAGAATTTGTTAGGTAAAGTTTTTGTACTTTTCTTATTGCTATAACTATTCTATAAGTATAATTACCACTATTATAATTATCTTTTATACTTTTTGGAAGGTTAGAAATGGAAATAGAACTGTTTGAATTTCTATTATGTCTTTGTTTATTATATTCCTTATTTCCAACTCCTAAAGTCATTGTAATCTTAAAATAATCACTATAACTATCAATTTTGTATGTACTAGCTCCATCTATAATTAAATCTTTTTTATTATATTCTACAACACCTAAAGAAATATCTCTTTGAGATAAATCAATTGCAGGTATTATATTATTAGAAAAAGTATGTATATGTTCTTTATAATCTGTATCTATAATATTTTTAGGTCTACCCGCAGAACCCTTCTCAGATAATACTATTCGTATATCAAAAGAAAATCCTGCTAATTCTTTATCATCTAAAGTATCTTCCCCAAGAGACATCTGTAATACTTTTTCCTTTAAAAACTCATCTAAAGATTCTAAATTTATAATTAAATTATCACTAGATATATTATTTGTACCTGTTGGTATGGTGGAAAATACAATATCTTTAGAAATTACATTTTTAGTATCAGAAATACTTTGTATTGGATTTACATTCTTACTCCAACTAAAATCTATATAAAGATTACTTCCAGTAGGATAAGAATAGTCTAAATAAGAAGTACCATAAGTTGTGGGTTCTATATAATAGTTTGCAGGTCTACCTTCTAATCTCAACCCACTAGAACCACCTGTACCTCCCCCACTACTACCTCCTTGAATTTCTGTACCATTATATAATAGTTTTGTATCTTTACCAATAATATTTATAGATTTCCCAGAATTTCCTATATTTATAGTATCTCCCTGTAACTCTACTATATTATTATATTCTAATGATAATGTTTTTAAATCTACATTTTTCTTTACGTTTAGATTTTCTTCTAAAGTATTTTCTTTTTTCTTATTCACATAATCAACTAAATCTTGTTCCTTTATACCTGTACCATTTCTTTCAATATCTTCTATTTTTCTAGTATGACTTTCTAAAGTGTTATTTACACTACTATAATTAGTGTTTATTTCTGAAAACTTATCTTCTAACTTTACTATAAGTTTAGATAAATTATTCTTTAATAATATAAAATTATTTTTAAACTGTGTAAAAGTTTTATTATTTAAAAAACTCCCCCATTTACCTTCCTCTAGCCTATTTTGAGTAGGATTACTCTCATCGGCAGGGGTTTCAATATTAATATTAAGTTTCTCTAAATCATTTTTTATATCTCTCATTTACATATCGCCCTCCACTGCAATCCAACTAGCCTGTAACATATCATATCCTGTAATTGATGAAGTCATAGGGCTAGTCCATATAATGAAATTATGTATAGTTAAATGTTCATACCCTAATACATAATTCATACTCCCGATAGGCTCTATAACTATCTCTCCTGTCTTTCCACCAAAGTTAAGATAGGAAACTTGACAACTGTTTAAGTATGAAGTATCTCCTGTAACATAATATTGTGCTACAAGTTCTCCTCCACACCATATATTATACCCACAATTATTATATACCCCATTAGCTCTGTTTAAAAATCTTAGTATAAAAGTAAAACCATATAATGTACCATTAAATATAGACTGTCTTGCATTAGATACATAAGTTTCTCCTGTCCTATATATTCTACCAGTAGAAAACTTATCCCCAGAATCTGGATATATTATATCTAAATCAACTCTATGAATATTACTTCCTATCGGATTAGCATTACATATTAAATCCCCTCTATAATACCCTGTTGTAAATACTTTAGGAGTAACAAATAATCTTTCATTTTCCCATATTAAATTTCCATATACTTTATCTCTAAGATTTATTAATTTATTACTATCCTTACAATCAATTCTATCGCTATCTCTACTATAATATTTTTTTCTAAATACTCTTGTATTTACCCATCTTCCCATTAGTAACCAACTCCATTACTTTCCATAATAAATACATTTAAAGAAGATTGGTCTTTATTTACCCAGTCGGCATTATAAGGACTACATATAACTCTAACGTGTCCTAATGTTTGACCTCCTATGATATATCTGCTCATAGAGTTTCTCAAATAAACATTTCCACCTCTTACAAATGTTCTTGAAAAAGAAGTCTTACTAGGGGGGTTTATTCTAAAGTTTTCCCCTACATAATTATGGTCTACAACTTCCCCATCAACTAGAATCTGTAAATCTCCTATAATATTTTCATTATACCAAGTTCTACTATCTCTAGGATTAGGCATATGGGTATAACTACTTTCATTTGGAGGGTAAAAATAAAATAAATTACAACCTGTAAAATTAGGAAAATATCCTATATGTCTTGTTTCATTAGGTGCTAACTGTATTACTCCATTCCAATCACTAGATAATATTCTTCGTGATAAATCATTAAATACATTATAATCTATACCTACTGCTTCTAAAGACTGTGCATAACTTGTATAATAGTCATCTCCATTATGTACAGTTATAGCTCTAAACCCTCTACTCATTCCATACCAGAAACTCATAAAATTTCCAGTATTCAATGTTATGTTACTTACTTGTGCATATACGATAGGGTTGTTCCACACAACCCCACCAGTAAAATCTCTTAATCTATAAGTATCTCCACTCCAAGTGGTAAATACTTTACTTTTCTGTGCTACTCCTATCGTTTTCCAATATCCCATTATAATTCTACTATTAATGTAATATTAATAGTTCCTCCATCACATACATATCTATATATTTTTCTATCTCCTTCAATTCTTTCAGTAGTATTTATATAAGCATTTCCCCATCTTCTAGCTATTATTTCATTTATAATACAAAAAACAATAGCATTTTTAGGTACAGATAACTCATATACGTTACCACTATTTAAAACAACTGAATGTTTTGCTCCTTGAGTAAAATAAGTCCTAGAATTAACCCAATATCCGTTAGGGCGACCACTCTTGAAAGATTATAGTACCTGCTCCTATTATTGTCTGTTTTCCATTACCCTGTACTATAATCTGTTTACCACTTTCTAATATTCCTTGTATTTTAACATCATTTGTAAAAGTAGTGCTACCATCTATCTTAATTTTATTACCTTGTATTAACACTCCATTAGGTGTTAGATTAATTCTATTAACTATCTGTGTTCCATCTAAATTAGTACCTTTTAAAGCTAACTCTATTTTATTAGCCTGTTGAGTAAATAAAGTTTGCACATTACCCTTAAAATCATCTATATCTTTTTTAAGTTGTTTCATCTGGGCTTCATTTACTCCTCCACCACCTATTTTTCCACCACTTACAAATTCTATACTGTCTGCAACTATTCTTAAACCATTATATGGGTCGTATGTTAAATATCCACCATTAGCCCCATCTCCAATATAAATACTTGAAGATTTCAAACCACCATCTTTACTACTTCCCTCTGTAATAAGGTATACAATTATATCCTTACCTACCAATGTACCTTCTTCCTGTGACTTAGCTAATCTTCTTTGCAATACTTGTAATCTATATTTTTCATTACCATTTTCTAAATAACTGTATGGCGATACATAAAAATATTCCTCTCCAATTTTAACTATAAGATAAGTTTCAAACAATGTATTCTTAAATAAAGATTTTTTATATGCTAATAAATGCTCTCCTCTAAGTTCTACCTGTAATAATACATCATTTATACTTTCAAGACAATGTAATCTAAATTTTTCTGGAGGTATAATCTTACCTATTACCTTACCTAACCTACCATCAAAAAATTCAATTCTTTTATCAAATACCTTTATATCATCATTTTCCTGTTGTATTCCACTATGATTATACGTAGGGTCTGTTAAAGGGTTAAATTTTTCCACTTGACTATAATTTAAATCTAATAATGTAACTTTCTTATTATATAGATTAAGTAAATTATATTCTATTTTCCTACTTCCTTCAAATGTAACTGTCTTACCTATTATTAAAAATAGTTTATTTACATCTATATCTGTAACTGTTTTATCTTTTATCTTCACTAAATCATATAATTCATATTCTAATTTCTTTAAAGTATTTATAGGAAGTATATATTTAATACTTTCATAATCTGTACCTTTATAAGCATTAAATACATAACTTAATAGATGTCTAGTATAATTCTCATTAAATATTGTCCTGTCAAGTGTAAACTGTTTCTTACCATCGTATAAATCTATACTTTCTTGATTAGAATAATAAAAATTATGTGAAGATTGTACTACTGGATTAAGTTTTATATAATAGTTTTGAAGATATACTATATCTTTTACACTTATTTTAGCATACTCAATATGTTCAAATAAAGGATTATTATAATGTATAACTGTTTCTCCATTATATGTAGAAGTTGCTACACATCTTATTTCTATACCCCCTGCTTTCATTTCTTCGAATTTAATTCTTTCGTGAGGAGTATATCCTGTCAATAATTTTACTGGAAATAAAATATCATTAGGTTCTACATAAGCATTTATAATAGCCTGTGTAGACTTACTAGCTTTATCTCCTATAAGTTCTCCCCTATTAAAAGATATTTTAGGTAAATCACTTAAATTAACTGTTCTTTTTAATGTATTTATAAACTGTGAATTAACTTCAGTATCATTTTCACTAGGGTTATATAACCATAAATCAAACCCACTATTATCAAAAGTATCATATATAGGTAATTGTTGACTATTTATACCTGTTCTGGATAGTCTTGAAGTATTTACAAATACATCTAAACCTCTCTGCGATTGTTCCCACTCTTTACTATATAATAAATCTATTCCACCTTTCCAAGTACCTATTATCCTGTCAACACCTTCATAACTGTTTGTATACTCTAAATCTTTTAAGTTTTGTGGACTACCGAATTGTAGTTTCATTTTTTTATTCAAATTCCTAAATTCAGTACCATCATCATTTAATATAATAGGTGTTATAGGTATCTCTAAATTATTAGTTTTAGCACTTTTATTTTGTGCATTTGTGTTAGCTAATGCAAATACAGTAGGTAAATTACCTTGTACATAGTAGATAGTCCAAGTTCTTACAACATTAAATCCTAAATCATATAAATATTTTCCTTTACCAAATTCAAGTAATCCTGTATCATTATGAAGTCCGATAGGTACAAATGTTACCCTATCTCCTTCAATGTTTATAGGTTCACATATAACCTCTATACCAGTTAGTTTATCCTTAATCATACATACACTGGGTCTACCATAAACATCTAAACTTACTTTACTTGCTAAATGTGTATTTACTATATCAAATTCTTTAGTAAAATACTGACCTGTTTCCATATAAAGTATAGGTGTAATTGTTACTTCCATATTATACCTATAATTAACTCCCTTATCTAAATCATAATAAGGGAACTGCTTTTTATAATCTATATTAGCAAAGTTAAATACTAACTGACTATCATCACTTAAAGATATATCTGTCAAATTTTCCACATCTGTTAGTAAAGTATCAGTTCTCAATAAGTCATTATCTAAGGCTTCACAAAATATATGTAGGTGTCCTCTAGGTGTAAAAAACATTCTTATACCATTATTAGCAAATAACTCTACTATTTGTGAATAATTTTTATAATCTGCTATTGTTAGATTTTCTATTATAGGGTATCTTGACTTATCTATATGTTTAAAATAAATCTTTTCTTTAGGTATTTTAAATAAGTCTGATAACATTTCATCTATTGTCTTATTCTTAATAAACTTTTTATTTACTAAGTCTTTGTTCCAATAACTACCCAGTTGGTCTACTATGTTTAAAGTTATTTGTCTTTTATCACTTACTGTCCTGTTAAATGATAACTTTTTCAAATAACCTCTAAAAGTTAGTATAACTTTTTCTTCATATCCTTCAAATATAAATATTTTAGTCTTATAGTTAGTATAGTTATATTTTTCACTAACATTAGATAACATATTCCATTTCTTTATTTCATCTGTTATTCTTACAAACCCACTACCAAAGTATGTATTAAATGGATTATTAGATAAATCCATTTTATTTGAATACTGATAAGAGTTTACTTTTAGAGTAAATTCTTCTACACTACATACTATATCCCCTTTTAATAAATCTGTTCTAACACAATGGTTATAAGCCCTCTCTACAACTAATTCAGTTTTCTTTTCAGTTTTATTAGTCGTATAGCTTACCATTTTAACAACCTCTGTACCAACTACAAATAATTGATTAGGTTCTATATAAGGGTAATACCCATCTATAATCAAAGTACCTGTTAAAGATATATCAATAAGAAAAGTATCTATGTTTAACGACCTATTACTTTTTATATTGTTTATATATATCCTAAAATTATTCGTATTAGTACCTTGATAATTTTCTAAAGATTTTTCTCCATAGGTCTTTAACATTATATACCTCCCTTTATTAATTATCTATTAATATATTATTTTCAAACTCTAAATTTGTACTGAATGTATCTTCATTTTCTTGAGTATAATCTATCTGACTACCTACAAATACTACATTATAATAGTTATCTCCATATTCAGTAGTAATATCTAAATAACCTCTTAAAAGTAAAAATTCAAGGGTTTCAATATCTTTTCTACTTAGTCTGTTTATTGTCATATTTATAGCTCTGTACTTACCATTATTAAATGTATATCCCGAACCTGCTAAAGTTCTTACAACCTGTTGATTATGTATTTTTGTTATAACTTTTATTTCCCCACTAAAAGTTAAATTTACATTATGTTTATCTTTAATTGTTATTAACATTAATTACACCTCTCAGGATAAATATATCCAGATTTTTCAGTCAGTAATCCAAATACCATTTCTTTATCCCCATCTATAATAAATGTATAAGAATTAATATCATCTGAAAAATCTCTTGAAAAAGTATCTCTTGCCTTACAATTATTTATTATTATAGTGTTCCCTGTAATATTGTCAAATATAATCATTCTAAACCTTAAATTATTTGTCAATATCTGTGTATAATTTTTATTTCCACTTCCATAAAAACCTGCTCCATATAATCCACTTCCATAAAGACTACTTCCAGTAGTATATTCTGGTATTATTTTTAAAGTAGTTTCTGTTCTAAAGTTCTTACTGTTCTTATGATAAGCTTTATTATTAAATACAGGAACTTCTGTAAACATTTCAAATAAATCTCTATTCAAGCTAACAGATAAAAATTTATCTGATAAATTAAAATAAGTTTCTTTTACTTCCTTCAAAGGTTCATTTATATCAAATGTAGTATGGTCTATATGCTCCACTATAACTTCTACTTCATTAATATCTGTAATTTTTTTACCTAATACTACCTGTATACTATTTAAAAATTGATAAGGTAATATATTACTACCTAACTGTATCTTTTTTAATACAGGGTCGAATATCCAATGGTCTAGGCTTTTTCCATTAAATATTACTTCAAGCACTTCATAATCTGTAAATATATCATTACTCGGTATGAAATATGTTAATTCCCTCTCTTGTGTCAGTAAATTTAATGTTTTATAATCCTTATAAATATATATTTCACTCGTAGTAGGTATTAATAAATCTAAATCTTGCCTTGTATCTGCAATACAATATAACTTTTTACCTTGCTTTAATATTATAGAATTTAAAGCATTATTGGTACTTACCGTATTCACATATATGCAATTTTCAAAATTATTAGAATAAATACTTTTATTATTTACTTTATCTATAAAAACAGTTCCTACTACATTATCAAAACTTTGAGTAGTTTTAAAATTACTGTAATCCTTTATATATATATTAAGATTTTTAACATTACTTATTGATATACTATTATTAAAAATAATTACCATCTCCTTGTTAAAAATTTATTTTATACCCCTCTCTATATATATAAGAGGGTTATATAAAACTAATTCTAATCACTTTTCAAATAAAAAAATTAGATAGGTAAATCTATATTTTATTTAAAATTAAAGCATAGATTTAATATAAAATTAATCTATGCTTTAAATTAAAATTAATTTCTTCTAAAACCAATATCCGTAAATATTTCTACAAGTTTAGGAACTAATCTCTCTGCAAGTAAATCTATACCATTCTGGTCTGCCACAACTGTTCCTGCATTTAAGTCTGTATTTACTGTAATATTATTCGTTATAGACTGACTTGTACCTGTCTGGTACTGTATACTTTCATCTACATAATCAATATCCCTATTAGCAGTAAATAATCTCTGTATAGCACTTACTCTCTCCCTATCACTTTCAATCTTTGCACTCAATCCTTTATATTGAGAAGATAATCTTGTAATATCTGAAATTGAATTAGTTTCCATAGCTTGTGTTAAAAGACTGTTCATATTAAATACATCATTAGAGTATTTTTGATTAATAATATTTTTAGATATAGACTCTCCAAGTTTACTGAATAAATTACTTCCAAAATTATTAATAGTATCTTCCATACTAGCACCTAATAATCCTGTTTTTATATTGTCAACTGTTTGAGATAATCCATTATTCATATCCTTAACAATATCAGTAATTTTTCCTCCTAAGTTTACCCAGGTCATTGCTAACTGTATAGCAAACTGTTCGCTTTCTTTTTGAGTTTCCCTTAATCTCTGCATATTATCAATAAGTCCTTTAATACTTCCTGTAACATTACCAAACTCTCCAGTACGTGTTACAACATCATATATCTGGTCTGCAAGTTTATTAAATTCATCAGTTATAGCTCTTACTGGTTGTCTTGAAGAAGATACGTTCTGTATAAAAGCATTTAATGTACCTGTTAAGAATGTAGAACCTATATCAAAATCTTTAGTACCTTGCATAAAATTACTAGCCATTTGAGTGTAAAGACTTGCATATTTACTTTCATCTACTCTTCTATATTCAGTAACATTACCTTTTTCATCTTTTACTTCCTCTGTATCTATTCCAAAGTAATTACCAAAAATACGTTTAGTAGTTTTACCTTCTTTATCTAAAACCGCTTTAATATTTTCATAGAATTTAATTAATGCTTGTGTATTTACTCTCTCTTGTATACCCATATGTTTAGTAGATTCTTTAAGTTGAGAAATTATACTATCTATTTCCCCATCTCTTGATTTATCTAATAAAATACCATCCTGTCTTAAAGTTCCTTGTCCTGTAAAGTATTTAATAAACTGTTGTCCTGTTACTTCTTGAGATGAAGACAAATATCTCTGATTGATATAATTATCTAAACTATTATTAGAGAATAATGTTCTTCTATTTCCTCTACCTTCATTAATTAATCTTCTAGCTAATACAGAATAAGCATATTCTAAGTCAGTTCTATTCTTAAATTCCTTACCACCAAACATCTGGTCGTTCAGTCCGTAAGAAGCAGTAAATGTTTCAACTTCTTCCCATTTTTTCTTACCTAGAAGTCCTCCACCTTTTTTCTTACTTCTTTGTACCTGTCTATTTTCAATAGCAGTACCACCTAAGACATCTGTATTAGAAATTTGTGTTCTTACTGCTCTATTAATAGAATCATTAACACCTACTTTAGTTACCCATTTAGCCTGTTCTGACATAACATTTGCCATAGTTTTTAGATAACGTGTATTATCTTCCATTAATCTCGCAGTCTTCTGTTGTGCAATTAGCATAGCTTTCTGTTGACTAGCTTGTGCCTTAGCACTAGCACCACCTAGTATACCTCCAACAAGTCCTAATCCTGCACCTACAATAGCACCAACTCCTCCACCTAAAGACATTCCAGTAGTTGCACCACTTAAAGCACCTTGTAGTCCAAAACCTGTATCTCCTTTAAACATTCCACCTAAGAATGAAGAGTTAGTATTATATTCAGTATCAATTTGATTAAGTTTATTTGCCAGTATCTCATCTTCTATCCTTCTACGTTCTTCTGTTGTTTCTGCTATCTGTAAATTTAATTCAAGCACTTTTCCATAAATTTCAAGTTCCTGTTTCTTATAATGAAGTTGTTTCTTCATTATACCATCTATTACTAATATACCATTGATTGCACTTGTTATAGTATTATTCATAAATGAATTTCTATCGTGGATTTCCTGTTTTTCCTCTTTAATTTTTTCAGTTTTAGAGTTTTTAGAGTTATATAATTCAGTAGCTCTTTTAAGTACACTATCCTTTAAATAGTCAAAGTTCTTTCTTTCTCTAAAATCTATTCCACTGACTTCTGTTAAAGGATATTTAGAAGTATTATTATTTTCATTAGAGGCTAAAGTTTTACCATTAACTTTAATAAAATTACCATTTTTATATCCATATGATAAACTATTCTCTCCTTCTTCATAGCCATAAATATTAAATTTACCTTTATTATTATCCTCATAACTAAAATTAATGTTATTTTCATAATCTTTTAATGTAAATTTATCAAAATCTTTAGCCATTTGGAATATTGATTTAGTTTCTTTTTTAATATGCTCATTATTTTTATTTAAGTTTTCCGTAGCCTGTTCAAGATTATTAGAAACATTTTCAAGATTTTCAGTAGCTATGTTAAAACTCTCTACTTCTAAATTATCTATATTTTCCAAACTTGATAAGAATTCATTATTTTCTCCAATACTTAAAGATTGTAGATATTCATCAATATGTTTATCAATTTCTGACTGGTTATTAGGCTTTTCCTGTGAAGTATTTAATGTGTACGATAGAAAACCTTGCTCCTGTCCTACTGGTATCTCTCCTACACCCTTATTCTTATCCCTTGTAAATATATTTTTTATAGATGTAGATATTTTCCCACCATATTGGTCTACTAAAGGAGATAGAAAACTATCTAAAGCTTGTTTATACTGTTCTTTACCTAATCCCTTATAATCCGTATCTGTACCGAATAAAGTATCACTTAATAAATCTAGGGTTTTTGTATACAACTGTTTAAATACTTCGTTTGTTTCCTGTGCTATTGATTTCTGATTTCCAGTTATCTTAGCCAGTAAATCCATTGTATTATCAATATTATTAGTCGTATTTGCAAGGGAATTAAATGAATCAAATAATGTTGCCATTTCCTCATTATTTAATCCTTTACCACTCTTAGAAATTTCAGTAATAATATCTTCCCTTACTTTACTATCAGTCCAGTCAAGATTTCTAAACTTATCATTAATTCCATACTCTCTTATAAGTTTATTCATTTCCTCTAACTTAGCTTGATTAGTAGTTTCCCTGTAATCTACAAGTTCCTTTATCAGTCTGTCTATATTTCCACTATTACCTAAATCAAGATTATCTAATTGAGTATCTGAATATCCTTGAAATTTTAAAGCATTTCTAGTTAAAGGGTCTAGTGTTATTAAGTTTCTAAATGTAGCCACATTTTCTTTATACTCTTCCATTAACATTTGTCTATTGAAATCTTGCAACCTAGATTTACCATATCCAGTTGTAGTATCTACACCTTTTCTTAATAACTCATTTTCTTTAAGATTAAGTCTTATAGCTCTAGTTTTTTCATTACTAAATAAATCACTACTTAAAGAAATAATATCCTTACTGAAGTTATTAATATATTGATTAACATTTTTAAAGATTTCTGCCTGTTGTTTAGTAACTTCATTGACTTTCTCAATTCTATCTTTTAATAATTTAAGTTGTTCCACTACATTATTAAATTCATTCAAGTCAGTAAACTGGTCTTGTGAATTTTGAGTACGTTTAGCTATTTCAGTAGCCATAACATTAGCAAAATTCTCTCTCTCTTCAACAGTCATATTTGCTTTTGAAGTTTCATCTAACCTTAAGTCATCATAATTTTTTCCTGCAATATCAAATAATCTTCCTTGTAATTCTTTATATACACCTAACATCAAGCTAGGAGATTGAAGAAAACTAGCTCTATCAGTTGTATCATTTAAATCTAAACCTCTAACCTTTATACCTAAGTTCTCTAAACCATTTAATATTCCTTTAACCTTATTATCAAAATTAACAGATATGTCTAAATTATCATAGAATGATTGTATCTTACCTTGAAGTTCTCCTATCTTATCATCTATATTATAAAAAGACTCTGATAATCCTATATTATTTAAAAATTTAAAACTATTTTCCCAGTCTCTCTTAGTAGTTTCCACTGTATTTTTCATTTCACTGAATGTATAGTTTAAATCAGATAACATTTCTTGATATTTCTGTAACATATTATCAAAGGTATCACTAGATACTTCAAAATCTGATTGTAATTTATCAACTATTGATTGAAAAATATCTTTCTGTACAGAATTATCCCCCTCAAAAAATTCCCATTTTTTATTACTCCAATCCTGTAACTGTTTTATTACATCTGGTAATGTTAGTCCTTCCATATTTTTCATTTTATTTAATAATTCTTTAATAAAATCTTCATCTTGTTTAGATTTTATTAAGTCTTTTACTTGTTCATATTGTTTAAGTTTTTTTAAATCTGTTTCATAATTTCCAGTTAAATTAGGTTTAAATACAGGTATTTCTCCAGTAGTAGTGGCTTTTGTTGAATAACTTTCTCTTGCTTTTCTATCTTTTACGTGTACATCTAATCCATTAGCACCATTATAACTACTATTTAAAGCATAATTGTATCTCATATTAAATCCATTATTTAATCCCTTTACTGTTGCATACCCTTGTCCTAAAGCCTTATTAAAATATCCGTGTACATTTGTTCTTTCATCATTTAAAAAAGCATTTAATACATCAGTGATATTAGTTTTATTTTTAAATTTACCACTCTTAACCGCACTAATTAATCCACCACCACCATATTGAGTAGAGGCGTCCACTAAATAAACTCCTGCTCTTTTAATATCACTTTCATTAGTTAAACCTGTATGTGTTCTAACAAAGTTTTCTATACTTCCACCAAATACACTCGTACTAAAATTTTTCTTTTTCCATTCAACCTGTGCATTAATAAAGGCTTGTCCGTATTTCTCGGCAACCATTTTCCAGTTGCTTGGACTATCATTAGCACTTAATTCTGGGAATTGACTTTTAAACATATTATAAAAACTTCTATAAGAACCAGACTTATTATTTACCCCATAAATACCATAACTTAAACTTCCTCCAGTATCTTTTGATACGTTTTTACTTGCCCCTACTGAAACACCCTTACCAGTTTCTCTCCTAGAAGTTAAATCCATACTAGACATTATAATATCATTACTAATTACACCAGAATTACTATCCCCTGTTACCATAGGCATACTGTTCATCATTTCTAGTATAGTATTCATAGAGTTTGTTAAATTTCTATTAATATCATTAACTCCTTGTGTAATAGTTTTATTAGTAGTTGCAGTATTTTGTTTAGCCACTACATCACTTTTTCTATCACTACTAACATTACTTCCCTCTAGTCTACGAATAGCATTAATCTGTCTTTGTGCATTTTCTTTAGCAACCATTATCTGTCTACGTGCATAATCTAACTGGTCTCTCATTTTAACACTGTTGGAATCTAATTTTAAGTTAGTAATTCTCTGTAACTCCGCAACACTGTCATAATTACTTCCACCAAAAGAAGCTTTTCTACCGATAGAAGTTAATCTTTGTAGATTGGAAATCATTTTACTATCTCCACTTTCTCTAAATTCTGTCTTTAGTTTATGTTCATTCAGATAGTATTGCATTAATTGTATCTGTACATCTTTTCTTTGTCTTTCAATATCTAACATATCCTGCTCTAAAGTATATCTTTCACTAAGTATGCTCGTAGTAGCACCTAACATTTCCTTTAATTCCCTAACTTTCATAGTTTTATTATCATCTATGAAATCTTCCATACCTAGTTTACCTACTTTAGAAGAGTTTAGCATATCAGTCATTTTCTTAACATCACTTAAACTAACTTCCCCTAAACTACTTTTACCAGTCAGTTTAGAGAAGTTATCTCCCATCATAGCATTACCCATTTTAGTCTGTATATTTAAATTCATACTACCATAGGATTTTAAAAATTTAGCTTGATTATTAGCCATTTCAAGTTGCATTTGTAATTTATCCCCTACATTACCAAAAGCCACTCCAACTTGATGGTGTACCTGTGCTAACTGATTAGCATATTGTAACTGTTGTTGTGCTAAATCTTTCATATTCTTATAGTTGAATACAGACATATTCATTTGCTTTTCTAATGCTTTCTCATATTCGTGTTGTTTATTTAGTATTTCAAAAGATTGATTATAAATTTTTTCAGATGTTTTATATTCCTCACTACCTTCTAAACCTTGTTTCTGCAAACTTATCATTTCCTTTTTAGCTTGTAAACCTTTTTCTTTAATAGCTATCAACTGGTTATGTAAACTATTAAGACTAGCTATATAAGTATCTGCTATTTCTGGGTCTATCTGATATATTGAAGGGTCTATATTATTTACTTGTGATATATAACTTTTATTAAGACTGTCAATAAACTGTTTATCTGCTCCTATACCTTCATTATATTTTTTCTGGTCGAATTTATATATCTCATCATCTTCTCTAATAAATTTCTTAAATTTAAATGTTTTATTTATTTTATCTTGTATAGCTCTATTTATATCATTCCCAAAGTTATTAATAGAATCTAACATATCCTTTATATCATTCAACCTTTTTATATATTCCTGTTTACCCTGTTCAACAGTAGACATAGCATTTTCAAAAGCATTTTGAATATATAAATTTTTCTTATTATCCCCCAGTTTCAATTGTTGTATACCATTTTTTATCTCATCAAAATTACTTCCATTACCATTTACATCTTTAGTCAAGCTTATAATTTTTTGAATTTTAACATCTAAACTATCTTCAACTTCTGTGATTACTCCAAACATATTTTCAATATTTTCAACACTTAAAATTTCATTTAAGTTCTGATTAAAATACTCTTGTGTCTGTTCTTCACTATATTTATTATTTTTAGCATAATCTATAAATTTATTTACAGTATTTTTAACAGGTTTAGATATTTTTTTAGTATATTCATCGACATCATATGTATAGTTTGCTATATCATTCTTTAATATAATACCTTTACTATTTAGACTTTCAAGTTGTTTATCACTATTTAATTTATATCTATTACCTTCATCAGTTTTACCTTTTTCTCTGAAATCTTTTAAATACTTACCTATATCTTCTGCCTTTATTAGTACAGAATTAGCTCCTAAAAAATGATTATCTTTATCCCTGTTACTTAAATAGTTTATATATCCACCTGTAAAATTATTTAAGTTTACATTTTCAATACCTTCACTATTAACTCTTTGTGCATTTAAATCAAATTGTGAAGTATTAACATCTAATCTTTTCTTATTTTCATTTCTTTTATCCTGTGCAATGTTATAAGAAGTCTTATAAACATCTTCCTGTACTTCTTTTGTTTTTCTTAACTGTTCCTGTAATTCTTTATTCTTTTCTAGTATTTTATCTATTTCTCTTACAAAACTGTTATCAGAAATATTTCTTTTAAATATATTTCTTATACTTTCATCAACATTCTGTATACTTTCACTTAATGATTTAAATTTATTAGTATAATCTTCCTGTTGATTAAATAAAGCATTTTGTTCCTTTATTTTATTGTTTATAAATGTAATAGTAGATAATAATACAGAAAAACCTAATATATAAGGATTTAAACCTATTGCACTCATAGATTTTCCTAGCATTTTCATTTTACCAGAAAAACCAGTAGCAACTTCCCCAGTAGATTTTAATACGTTCATAAAATCACTTGCATTACTGATAGAGTTCATTTGTTCCATTGAGAATTTAGACATAGAAGTAGTCAATTCCCTAAATGATTTAGTTGCAAAATCAATATTATCTAATCTCTCCCTACTCATTATATCCATTCCTACTCTTTTCTTCATACCATCGAATGCAGTCATCTTATCCTTATCAAAATTACCAAATCTTTTTGCATAAGCAAAAGACTCCTCAAAATTACTAAATGCTTTATTATTTATTCCGTGTTTAGCCATACCTAAAGCACCACTCATAGTCATACTATTAAGTATACCATTCATTCCTATATTATATAAAGGATTTTTACTTGTTATACCACCAGATATAATACTTAATGCTTTATCAACAGTATTTACACCTACACCTACTCCAAGTCCTACTACGTTAGATTGTCCTAATGATTTTAATATAGTCTGGAAGTTATTCTGTATTCTTTGTACCTTATTACCCCAGTTCTCCATAGCTAGTGTCTGTGCTTGTAATAAATCCTTACCAGTAGTTATAGTATTTATAAGTTTTTCAACATTCCCATCTGTTTTAGCTAATAATGTAGCAATAGCAGAAGCGTGTCTATCATTAAACATTTTAGAAATAGTACCAAATGATAGTTCCCCTTGTTTATAGACTTTAGATAAACCATTAACTACTCCATAAACATCATTTTTCATTTTTTCCATCATTTCATCGGCATTTTTAAAACCTATTTCACTCAATAATTCTGGACTAACTTTTTTTAAATCTTCATTTAATCTTTTAGCACCAGTATTAGTCAATTGAGTTAATTTCATAAACATATTTCTAATAGTAGTACCTGCTTGTTCTCCTGTCTTACCTGCTTGTCTTAGTACCCCTGTATATGTTAAGTTTAAATCTGCCAACTGTTCTGCATAGTCATCTACTGATATTCCATTTTTAGTACCTTTATCACTAGCCATTTCTACTAATGAGTTCATTACAGTATTTGACTGTTTCCCTGCTCCTGCAATATCTTGTAAATCTAATGCAGTATTGTCAACCGCATTATATAATTTTTGAGAATATCTTTCCAGTCTACCTCCACCAGTAGACATTCCTAATGCTAAGAACTGGTTATTTATAATGTTTGTAGCAGTAGATAAGTCTTCAAAAGAAGCAATAGCTATCTTACTAGCCTCACTTACCATCTTAACTGAATCCTTATAATCCCTACCTGTCTTAATTATTTCCCTTACATTCATTACAAATTCATTAGTATCAATAGGAGAATTTACACCCTTATTTAACATTTCATTTCTTTGATATTCAATATCAGAAACATTTCTTAATCCACCAGAAATACCCATAGCATAAACGTTTCTATCAAATTCCATTAGTTTATTTATATTGAATATTCTATTAAGTTCATTAAAGAATAAGTAGTTTAAAGAGTGAAGTCCAGAAACAGTAGAAGTAATAGGGTTTTTATTATTCATAAAGTCTACCCTAGCTTTATCATATCTGTTCTTATCTATCTCATACTGTGATACCTTATGTTTAGCTCTTGTTAATTCCCCATTAAAATTATCTAAGGCTTTACCACTTTCGATATATTTTTTAGTCATTACATCTAAAGTTTGTTGTAACTTATTTAAAGATTTAGAAGATAGCTCCTTCATTTTACTGTCTATATGTTTACCACTGAAATTACTATTCTTAGCCTGTCTTTCAGATTCACTTACATATAAATAATCTTTAATCTTTCTTAAATAAATATCTTTTTCACTATTTCTAAACTCCCTGTCAAGTTTATAATTTTTAGTGTCATTAGTTCCAAACAGTTCTGTATTTATTTTCTTTATATAACTGTCTAAAGAAGATTTATCATTTATAGTACCTTCTTTAATAAAGTTTTTTAAAGCTAATGTAATTGCACTTACCATTTGACTTTCAGACATTACAGTAGTAGTTGCCTTATCGGTTATGATTTTATTCAGTCCAGATTCCCTAAAAAATTCATCACTTAAATTATAACCCTTTTTCTTACTTCCTCCACCTGTTTTTGAATGGTTATTAGCCCCACCAGTATCATTTGTTCCACTACTCTTATTATTCCCCTTGTTACTTTTTCTTAATTCTTCTGCAAGGTCTTTTAATACACTTTTTAAAGATTTAAACTCATTTGTATTATTTCCTTGTAAATCATTACTCCCATTATTCTTATTATTATTACTGATATTCATATTTCTTATTGTACTTACCACTTCTACAAGTCTAGCAAGTTTAATATTTATATCAGTAATTTCTTTTCTCATATCTATAACTGTCTTAGGGTCTGTATAGTTTTTACTTGCAACAGTTTTTCCTGTACCAGTATTTTCACTACTTTTAATCTTATTAACTTCATTCCCTAATACAGTTAAATCTTTCTTAATATTACTTAAAGTATTCATTGAATTAGCAAATATATCTAATTTAATATCTTTAAGTCCATTAAGTTTTTCAACTGTTTCCTGTAAAGTCATTGCCATTAATAGCAATTCATTAATCTTATCCCCAGTAGTACCAAGATTAATTCCTAAATCTAAACTCTCTACCATACATCACTCCTATAATAATCCTGCTAAACCTCCACCTCTAGCCACAAGTGGTAACATCTGATTCATTTTATTACTGTTTAACATAGTTTCTTTATGTTCAAAAGACATTCTTAATTTAATTTCCCTGTAACTATATTCTGTAAAAGCCTTACCAACATTCTCTTTAAATATAGGTTGTGTAGAATTTACTACCCCTGCTTTCAACATTACTGTAAATATATTATTAAAGAAAATATCCTTATCATTTTCAAAATCCATAATAGTATCTACTAAATCATTAAATTCATTAATCAGTTTAACTTTGACTTTATGTATCTTATTAAAAATAATAAATAATTCATTTTCAATATCCGTATCTACAAAGCACCTATCTAATATATCTAATTTAAGATTATAAATAGTTTCTTCAACTACTTCTCTCCATTCCTTATCTATCTTCTTATTGTTTAATACCTCTCCATAAGCAGTATGCCTTGTATTATTTTTTATTATTTTATTTTTTATATCCCTTAAATCCTCATCACTATCTTCAAAGTTAAAAACTTCCCATTCAATAACATTGAAAAAACTATCTATAATCTTAGCTAAATTTTCTTCCCTAATCTTAGAAAATATTTCATACAGTACCTCTCCATTAGTATCAATTTTATTTGTAGTTTCAGTATACTTTATATCCTCAAGTTTTATTAAAAGTGGTATCTTCTCCCCAAGAGGAGAAAAGTCTACCACTATTCTATAATTCATATCAAGTACAGATATATCTGATACATCTTTACTTGTCAAATGGAAAAGGCTATTCTGCTTTTCCTTTTCTTCTTTGTTTTTTAACTGTTTTGTCTTCATCTTTTATTTCTTCCTCTTTTTTATTTTCTTCTTCGGATATTAGTTCTACTTCACTTGTTATCTTATCTATCTTATCTTTTTCCTGTACTATTTTATCAATATCTTCTTTCAGTTTTTTCTCTTCGGTTCTGTAATTTACATAACCTTGTATATCATCTATACCTAATTTCCAAGCTTCATATCTATATCTTTCAATCTCAACATCATTTCCAGTTTTTAAAGCTCTTATATGGATTAATAACTCTCCAATTACTTCTTCTGATAGCAAACCTACTTCATATAATAATTCTGTTACTCTGTAATAATCATTTTCTTTAATAGGTTCTCCAAACATATCCATTATAATATCACTAAAAGTTTCATTCAACAGTCCTAAAAAAGTCATACCAGTTTCTTCATTGACAATATAATCTAAATCGAGATGTGCAGTACCTGCTAAACCATCTATCATAGTATCTCTATCCAGTTTAGCCATTTTAAGTACACCCTCATCATAAAGTTTAACATAACCATTATCTTTTTCATTATAATCCTGTGAGTTATAGATAATTTCTTTTAAATCGGTTTTAAGGTTTGATATTTTTACTAAATTAGTAGGAACTAATTTATCCCCCTCTAACTTAGTATTAAATTTATATTCACTTAAAGATAATATTTTTCTGAATGTTCTGTCATCTTTAACAAACAGAGGGAAATCAACTTCCCCATCAAGATATTTTACTTTACACATACCTCTTTTTCTTTGATATTTCAATCCACTTAAATTTAGTTTTCTACTCATAATTCACGCTCCTTGATAGTTTTATATTGTGAAGTATTTCACAATATTTTATAGGTTTTTTTTATTTTATTATATCATACTTTTTAATATTTGTCAAACATTTTTTTATAAATAAAAAGCAGGACTTTACAAAGTCCTGCTATCTCTAAAGATTATATTAGAGGTTTTCAGAATTGTAAAGTTTAAAGTCTTCTGTCAACTCATCATAATCCATTACTCTAAGAGGGAAAATATTCTTAGCAGTTGTACTTGTAGAAACCTTTTCCCCATCTAAATTCCATCTAACAAGTTTTCCTTTTTTAGTCTTACAATCATAGTCTCCAACTACAAATATTTCAGGAGATTTCTTTACAACCCCTGTACCTGCATTACATAATCCTATTGTAGCTCCCGCAGTAGCTCCTGTGTCTGCTTTCTGTAAATAGAATATTGTACCTACATCAACAGGTTTAGTATTCATTACATCTACTTTATTATCAACTAATCTAAACTCTCCAGTAACATCATCTACATATAATTCTTTCTTATTAGCCCCTGCACCAGCTGGTACTGTATAAGTAGGACTTGTTACCATACCTGTTACGTATTCTACTTTATCAATGTTATAGAATACATCTGATTCCTGTTTTCCACCTGCAACTAAGAAATCTCTTACTTCGATTGGGTCTGCTTTAATTTCCATATTAGTAGAAATTTTTATAACTTCCCCATCTAAGTTAGTTTTTATTTGGTTAAATGCCACAAGAGGATATCTGATTGCTCTTACTTCCCCAGTACCTATACCTATATAAACTTCCAATGACATTCCTATTGAAGACATTGAAAATGAACCAAGTAATGGGTTTGCTATTGTTTTAGCTTTACCATTTTCATCAAATGAAATACCATCTCTTACAAAAGCATTTTCATTATAGTATAAATATTTCCAATGCTTATTTGTAGTCGCCTTAGTATTCATTCTTGATTCCAAGTTAATATTTCCTGCATTTCCTAATACTCTATATTTTTCTCCATTTGATACGAATATTCCACCTTGAAGTATTGAAATAAAGTTATCTACCGAACTTCTTTCATCTCCTACAACCTTACCATCTTGTACAAACATAAAGTCTTCACTGAATGTAAATGGTACTGAAAATTCTTCAAACTGTTCCTGTCCTGCAACCTGTCCTATAAACATTCCCTGTCCGTTATGAAGTGTAGTCCATTGTGGCTTTCTACTAAACAGAGGGTCTGTCGGAAGGTTATTCAAAGCGTCAACTGTCTTATTTTCTATTGTGAAAAGGGATATAGCCCCATCAGACAATTTAGCACCTAAAAATGTTAGTCTAACTTTACTAGAACTACTTCCTGTTAATTTTGCCATTTATTATTCTCCTATATTCTTAAATTTTTATTATAAATATGTGATAAATTTAAAACTACATAACTTATTCTGTCATTTTCCGTGTTGACATAAGTATTATAATGTGGTTTTATGACTGTCTGTAATACAATTTCTTTTTCCTTGTATACAGTAGATATACTATGTACCCTAAATATTCTTAAAATCTCATTAAAAATAAAGTTATATTTTTCTTTATTATTATTAAAATCATTTGTACCTATAAACAGATTAACTGTATATACTGTATTATCGTGGGTATCTGTAATATAGTCATTTCTTATCGCAACATTATCTACATCAACTATTATATAAACTTTATTCTTATTACTGTTACCATTATCCGTAGTTATAATATCTCCAACTGATAATAAATAAATATCATTTATATCTACTAACTTTAAAGTATTTGTATCGATAACATCTACTAAAACTTCATTACTATAATTTACAATTATTTTTTTAGTGAGTGGGATATGTAAATTTTTAGCATTAGAAATTCTAATAACACCATCTTCATCATTTAAACTTTCAACCATATAAGTAATTTCTTCCTTATTACTTTCTATATTATATTTATTATCTTGAAATATATAATCATTATCATCTATTTTTAACTCACATATATTATAAACTTTTTTTAAATTTTCTTTAATAATTTCTTTAATCAATTCTTTAAATTCATAGCTATTCATTATTTACCTCTTATTATATAAGTTTTAATTCTTTCTAAGTATTTTTTTACACTATCTATAAATAGAGGAACTTTATTCTGGTCTAATCCTAATAATGCTAGTTGTAATTTTATCATAATCTTATCTACATAAAATTCTTGATAACCATTACCAAGTATTCCTTTATATTCTTTTTCCCTTTTGATAAGTAATTGTTTTATCCTGTTAGATGTTTTTTTACCTAAATCATTAACCTTTACCATATTACTGTTCTCCAATCTGAAAACATTGGCACTGTCATCTGCAACCAAACTTAAACCCTCTGCATTGACTGATATACTTACATTACTTATCTCTCTCTCATCTGTTCTTTTCCCTCTCCATATATCATAAAAAGGTAAATCAACTAATCCTCCTATCGCAGAATTTAATTCATTAATACCCTCTACAAATATATTTCTAGTTATCGACCTGTCTGGAACTTGCTCCATAGCAAGATAATAAAGAATACTAGCATATAATGTATCTATTTCTTTTTTAGCTATCTTATATAAGAATTGTTTATCTCTTAACCTTATTAAACGTTCCTGCAACTCTTTACAGTTCATATTTATACCTTTACTTTATTTATTTCAAGTATTACATAATCTCTTGTATGATTATTTATTTCATACTTAGACATATTGTAATTTATACCATCTAAAATAACAGTCCTTATATCTGATAAATCCAATGATATTAATTTATTTTTAAGACTTTTTACATTAATAATCTCACTCATTCTAAACTTTACATAGAGTTTATTCTGACTAAATGTGTCTTCAAATTTATTAATATCATTGTCCGAATATTTAGTCAGTAAACCATTTAATAAAAATCTGTTGCCTTTACTGTCTTCTATAACAACTTTCCTTTTACTATGTACCTTATCAAATAAATAATCCTGTCCGTATAAATGTAATCTTTTAAATATTGTTCCACTTTTCATAATTAATTACCATAAAAATTACTATAAAGTTTAGATTTTCTCTTTGCTTTCTGACAAAAAGTTTCCTTTTTATGTTCTAATTTCTTTATCTCATTATCACAAAAAGAAATTTGTTCCCTTAAACTTTTTTTAACACTATTAATATCTTGAACTTCTACCCTATCTGTATTATTCTGACTACTTTTAAAGTCCATATTCTCATAACTTAGAAGTTCTTCTACTAATTCTCTTCTTCTGTCCTTATAATACATTATATTATCTTCAATTTCTTGTAATTCCTCTTTAGTCATAAACCACCTACTTAGCAGGTTTTTCTTCTTTAGGCTTATCTTCTTTCTTAGAAGTTTTTACTGGTTCTTTATTATCCTCTTTCTCTAAATTTTCATTTAATTTCTTCAACTCTTTTAAAATTTCCAATAAAAGTAAAGAATTTACCGCAGTATAATGTACATTCGCGTGAATTACTTCTGGTTGAGAATTACCATATATAGTATTCAATGTAGTATTAGAAAAACTATATAAATCTTCATCAATATTTAATAATTCTTTAATCTCTTTAAAATCCATATCTTATCTTCTCCTATTTATTTTTATAAAGTAAGGGTATTTCTACCCCTACCTTATTTTACCTATAACTAAACTATCAATTAGAATTTCTGTATAATCTGTCTGTAATATTTATTATAGTTTTTATCAAGTATATCTATACCTGCTTGTGTCATTAATCCATCAGTTTGAGGTCTGTTACCACAATCTAACCATAATGCTCTATGTCTTCCAGTTAATTCTATGTTAGTATCTCCTACCATTACTTTAACATCTTTTAGATTATACTCATTTAAACTTTCCCAACCAAAATTATTTCCTTCCATATCCATCCATAATCCTTGATATTGAGGGTCTGGGAATACTAATCTAGTAAATATGTGTCCTGCCTCTACATCAGTATCATAAGCTACAAAGAATATAAAATTCTCTGGAACTAATGAAGTTGCATTTATTATATTTACTCCTTCTATTTCTAATGCCTTTACATTTTTTACAAGTAAGTCATCTTTTATTTCAGGTGTTGTGAAATAAGTTTTTAATTTTGTTATAATGTTACTTCCTGCAAAAGCTATAATAGTTTTATTTTCATTTTCTTCATAACTTTTTAAGTAATCTCTTGCTTCTGCTATATCAGTAGGTGTTAAACCTATCTGTCCTGCAACTGTTGAAGGATTTTTTATAGCTCTGAAATGGTTTCTCTTAGTATGTCCTTTACTATTAACAGGTGCATTTTCATCATAAGTAGATAACATATTCTTATCTACTACAACATCTCTCAATAATCCGAATTGAGATTCATATGTACCTCCAACTGTTACAGGTTTATACAATGCTCTGTACTGTAATGCAGGTACTAGCTTAGTAGTATAAGTTTTTATAACTCTATTCATTGCCTTAACAAATTCTGGTAAAGGCGATTTTCCTCTTTTCTTCAAAGTCTTAACTTCTAATTGGTTCATATCTGCAACTTTTGATTCAAAGTTTTCTACTGTCATTTCCCAAGTTACACTCTTAGATTTAACTGGTGTAGGGTCAGTATAAGTACCTTGTCTTTGGAATATTGCTTGAGTTTCAAATTCAAAAGTTTCTTTAAAATATCCATCAACATTAGTTTCGACTGTTCTTGTCATTTGATTAAGTACTGCTTGTAATTCACTTGCCAAACTACCTTCAAAATCTTTAAGTTCTCCTAAAACTCCTCCGTAGTATATCCCTACTTCTCTAAGATTAGATAGTGTATTGTGAATGTTTTTATCCCCAATTTGTATAGAACCATAATGCAAGTCATTAAACAATACTTCTAATTCATATTTTTTTCTCATTAATATTTTCTCCTATAATTTTTTAATTTATAATTAGTGTTTAGTTACTGGTGTTTGATGTTTAGGAAATATATTTCCAAAATCTAAACATATTGTATCTAAATCACTTATAAAACCTATTGGTGTATTATACTCACTTGAAGTAGGTTTATCAACTGTTATATCCCCATTCTTCCCTAAAAAGATAGGTTTCTGTATATCATCGTGTTCAAATGGGAAATCTACAATTTCTCCACTTGTTGTACTACCTTCTACCATTAAAGTTATCCAGTTTACTTGTGGTGTAGGTTGAATTTCCTTTGGTGCAGGTAATACTTTGTAATAATCTTTATCATAAACATATCTACCAACAGAACCGCTATAAGCTATTCCACAAGGCAATACATTTACATCTCCATTGTCGGCTATATGCCAAGTTAGAGTATCTATACCTCTTGATTTACCTTTTTTAAGATAAAGTATTTTATATTTATCTACTCCATCTGTATAAGAATCATCTACAAAACATTCTCTAACTGTCTTGAAGTGTCCGTACTTTACTTCCGATACACCTTCTTTTTCTCCGACTATTTTTAATTTCGTTACGATTGCTTTCATATAGTCTTTAATCTCCTATTTTTTTTATTTTTGTTCCCCACTCATTTATTTATTAATTATAAATTAATATACTGAAGTTTTTGTGAATTTTTTCACACCAAATACTGACATATCTGGACTAGATAAATTTACTTGTCCGTTTATATTTCCACCTTGATTTAAAATATTAGGTACTGTACCATTTTCCCCAAGTTTTTGTGCTATCACACCTGCATTTGTAATTTCATAAGCAGATTTTAAATCTTCTTCTACAAGGTCTACATAATCTTTTAAACTCTCTAAATTATCAAAACCACCTTTAGCTATTCTTTTATCTAATGAATTAGCTAAATAAGGTTTTTCAGTTTTTAACTTATTAATTTCCTCTTTTACCTGTTCCTGTGTTTTTATAACAGTTATCTCATTAGTCTTTTCAGAAATAATATCTTTCAAAGTTTCAACAGTAGCTTGTAAATTAGTTATCTCATTCTCATAATAACTTTCTTTCTGTTTACTATCCATATTAGATAGTTTTAATTTCATTAAATCCTCATACTCTTCTTTTGATAAATATATCTTGTCTTCCTGTGGTTGTGAGGGGTTATTAGCCTTACCAGTTGATTTATTTTTAGTTTTCGTATCTTCCTTAGCCTTAACTGGATTATTCTCTGAATTACCCTCTTCTTTACCCTCTGGATTTACAGGGGTATTATCCCCTGTATCTCCACTATCATCATTAAATAATATTTCTAAATATAATATTTCTTTCATTATTACCTCTTATAATTATTTTTTCATTCTATTATCAATACCTATTTTATTATCATTGTCTAATGTTTTAGTATCACTTATATCTAATTCCATTTCAGATTTATTAGATTTCTTTTTAACAGTAGTATTTCCTAATGGATTTTCTTCTATTATAGTTTCACTCTCTAATACTCTTTTTCTATTATCGAGTATATTATTTATCTGATTGTCTGTATATCCCCTAGATTTAAGTATATCAATAACAGAAGTTAATCCCATACTTACTTCTTGTGCATTTAACAATAACTCATCGTATACACCAGATGTTACTAATAATTTAGGTACTTCTAAATAAACTTTACTTCTTTTTTTAGATTTTCCACCTTTATCCCTTAACAATAATGCAAAAAATTCTGCAAAAGAATTTCTAATTGATTTCATATAAGTTTTATTCTTTACTTCCTGTTTGGTTCTAAACTGTGCTATGGCTTTACTACTATCAGATGTACTCATTCTAGTTTGTAATGTAGGGGGTATTAACCCTACTATTCTATATAAACTATCCATATGGTAATCTAACTCTTGCTTTAATGAAGATAAAGAGTTAGTTATCTCTAAAGATTTCACTTCCGATGAAGGTAAAAAATTAGGTGTTTTACCATATATCTCATCAGGTGTGAAAAAATTAATTACTCCACCTGCGTCAAGTACCGATGTATCAAGGTCTATCTCTGCATTTAAAGAAATTAATCTTGGAGAACCAGATAATTTATTTGCTATTCTTATATCTGTATTTACCGCCGATATATATAATACCCCATCTATATAATCTACACAAGGTATTTTTGAAAATTCTGAATTTCTTCTTTTCTCTTTACCTTTTACGTGAATAATAGGTATCATATTTTCCATTTGCTTTGTATTTTTAACAACTAATTTTTTAGCACCCTTTATACTCAATCCAGACACATCATAAAAAATTGTATAACTTCCTTCCGTAAATACTATTATATCATTTACGAGTTTATTTTTTATAACACCATCTTCAATAGTTCTTTCAACTCTACTATCTTTATAAATATAAAAAGGTGGGTTGTCTTTAGTTCTAGGTAAAATATCAAGCATATTTTCTGATTTTAATTTTAATAACCTATGTTTCTTTAAATGTTCATCATAATATACTTGAAAAAATACATCTCCTTTAGTTTCTAAATCTTTAACAATATCTATGGATAAACTAGCCCAGTCTATTTCTTCCATTTCACTTTTTAAATAATTTATCTCATCTTCCTTTAAATCTTGCTTATTTTCAAAAGTTTCCATAACAGGACACATAATAGCAATATCTTCTACTAAGTTATTCATAAGATTATTATACACTAAATTCTTTTTATAATAATCTTCCCATTCCATACCACATTCCTGTCCTTTTTTACTTATAAAGAAATCATACCAATGATTAAAAATTCTACCTTCGATAAAATCATTTATTATTTCCATTTCCAATTCTTTTCTAGTAACATTGTACATATTACTAAAAGTTACATTATTTATCCAAGTAAAATTTTTAGATTTTGATAATTTAAACCTGTCATCAAAAATATTTCCTTCTCTGAAAAAATTTTCTTCTAAATACTTACTAATTCTTTGTCACCTCCTAACTCATTCCTGCTAAATTTATTTTTACTTTATTACTTTTTCTTTCATTAGATATACTGGATATATTACCTAACCTATTAACGTGTCTTCTTTCTGGTCGCCACCAGTTACCACTCCCATCTTCAAACCATTTATTGTTGGCGATACAGTTATCTAAATGTTGTAAAGCATAATGTAGCATAGCAGTCGAGTTGCATAGGTCATCTGTATTATTTTTACTTTCTATATCATTCTTACTTTTATAAGCATAATAAGATATACTACCATCTTTACTTTCTTCCTTTAATAATGTTGTCATTTCTTTATATAATCTTTCAGTTTCCCAAGAAGTATTTTTTAATGGGAATTTAAGAAATCCACTATATAAAGATTCTTCCCAGTTACTAAACATAACTTGTTTTGATTTTTTAGTATATGCAAAAGGAATTAATAATGTTTTAATCCCTCTTAATCTCATAACCTCTACTAATCTCTGTATGAAGTGTAATTGTTGTGAGGTACTATCCACAATACATATATCTATTTGCTCATTTATTAACATATCACAAACTATGTTTACTTTTTGTGAAATATTTAACAATTCATTATTCTTATTTAAAACTGTAATTCTTTTAACTTCTGATTTATAAAGTCCTGTAAAATCATCTTGCCAAGTAATACCTCTACTCATAGCAAAATAATCTCCTGTACTTGTTGCCGATATATCTATTCCTGCAACTCTAAATTTTTTCTCCCTGTCTATAAAGGATATACTCATATCATTATTTTCAATAGAAAACATATTATGTTGTTCTATAATATCTTTACTCAAGAATAATCCTTCTGCCATAATAAACTCTAAGTAATAGTTCATTCTGTTTGTAGCAGACTTTATACCACCAGATTTAGCCATTTCCTCCAAAGCCTTTGTACGTTGTACTTCTGCCTGTCTAGGATTAACTTTTTTTGTTAAAGAATAAATAATTCTCCAATCATAAATATACTTATCAGAATTATCTAAATTATATTTAGCCTGTAATAATGAATTAGGGTCTGTACTAGGTACACCTATGAATACTTGACTACCACCTGTTGATATGCTAAAAGGTGCAATCGAATTGTCGAATAGGTCTAAATTACATTTACCACTTTCATCTATTACAGTCAGATGTGATGTTAATGAATCTTGACTTGCTCCTAAAGTTATAAAGAAACATTCACTATAAGGTAAATATGCCCCATTATGTAATAAGGCAATTTCAAGTCTATTTGAATTGTTAATTAAATTATTATGTTGCTTATCAAATTTAGCAACAAGTTTTGTATCTGGAAACAATTCATTATGAACCTGTAAAGCTATTTTAAAATAAGGTAAAACTTCTTTTCTAAGTTTTTCAATAGTATCATCTTTATAACTTCCTAATATACTTGAAAATCTTTCGTGTATAATATCTAAATATCTTCTTCCAAATACAGTTAAAAAAGGTAAATAAACTTTTATAGCTTCTGATTTACCAGTCTGTCTTGAAAAAAGAGGTAATATAGCTTTACCTTTACCATTTATTACACTGTCAATAACTATTAAACAGGTACTCCATTGATACGGAAATAATTCCCTGTATCTCATTTTTTTCTTTATAGGGTCATAAGACTGTCTCGACCTAAATACATAATCTATAAATATTTTATAATAATCTATATTTTCTATACTTTCATATGTTCCCTCTTCGTGATTATAATTTATACCAATAGGTATAGTTACTTCATTTCCTTTATAAAAAACTACTTTACCTATCGGGTCTATAAATATTTCACGTTTAACATCTTTAATATCTTTCAAAGGTTTAATCATACTGGATAACCTCGTGGTCTATTTCAACCTCTTTTATAGGTATACCCTGTATTTTTAAAGATTGAATATTAATTACTTGCTTTATTTCATTAGTTACATTATTCAATAATTCATTACCTTGTTCTTTTTGATTATTTGCAATATTATCTTCTTCCCTATAAGTTATTGTAGTATCATTCTGCAACTTAATATAATCTTTTTGAAGGGTTAGCAATGTTTTTAACACTTGCATATCTTCCTCTGATAAATCTTTTTTATCATTAAATTTTACAATCTGTTGAGTTAATAACCCTAACGTATCTTCAATACTGTTACCCAATAATTCTTTTTTAGAAATATATTTTGCAAAATCATTATTCTTAAAAGCTTCTGCTTCTTTTTTATAATATTCAATTAATTCACTATCCAATTTATCTATATTCTCAGTAATCTCTCTTATTTCTTCAATACCTATATTATAGGTTTTATTCAATTCCCTAAAAATAGAAAAATTACCTTTATTCCTTGCAAACTCTTTAAGAATTAATTTTTTTATATCAGTATCTATCATCATAGATGTTGCTTTAACTTTCAGTTTAGAAATTTCTTTTTCATATTTATTATTTAAATCTGATAATCTATTAACTTCTTTTTTTAATTCTACATTTTCTATTGTGAGTTCGCCTATTTTATCGGATAAATCTTTTATCTGTTCTTTTTCTGTCATACGTATTCCCCCACAAATCCCTCACTTAATTTTTTTTCTAATTTCTTTTTTGAATTTATATATTTAGACTGATATAAATTTTTTACATACTCTTCTAACATATAAACATCATAATTATCATAATCACTATAATTGATTTCCCCTAAAAAATCTTTTAACATAAATAAATGTATTTTTCTATTATCAATATCTAATATTTTAAATACATCTTTAGCTAAACCATTTCTTCTATAATTATCCCATTGATAATAAGATATATTTTTATCTATTCTTTTTGTTATATTAATATGATAATTATACAAAAACTTATTATCTATAGTACCATAAGGTTCTACATCTTCTAATTTTTTACACCAAGTTGAGATATTGCTATCCCATATTTTATTTTTTCTACACCCAATACTTCTTAAAAATTTCCTGTCCTCTGCTAAAACTCTTTTAGGTACTTTATTCCCATCCTCATCTACTAATGAATTTATTAATATTTGTTTTAATTTAGGGAGGGAAACTTTAAATATACTACTCTTTCTCATACTCACTTCCCCCCTCCCTCGTTATTATGTTGGTTTCACTATATATAGAGGGGATATAAATAGTAAACTCAATCATATATAATATTAATAGATTTTATAATATTA
>FLSC01482873.1_pt1 | contig 45736 bp, 39 predicted proteins | sample 1550561 | NCBI WGS metagenome assembly FLSC01 (sample SAMEA4031775, study PRJEB14383) | metagenome | biome: human; feature: oral; material: saliva | place: Philippines | collected 2014 | reverse complement strand
TTTTGAGGCGGTGCCTCAAAAGTAGGGACAACGAATTGATCGGTTCGTTTCTTTTACCCATCCATTTGGTATAAAACCAAACAGACGCTTCTTGTACTACTTCTCTGTTTATGTAAATCTTTTCAAAGAACTCTTTCTTAAATGCTTTAAGTAACTTACCAGGTGGCTTATTTTGTAAAGCGGATGCAAAGGTATATAGAATTTCCATTCCCACCAAATGTTTTGAAGATTATTTTTTCAAGAAATGAACTTTTTTATTTAAAATTGACCCAAATCAACTAATTTGCTTAAAAATGATTATTTTTGCACCCTAAAATAAGATTTAAAAAGAATGAGACATAAAAAGGAGATTGTTAAGATTGGAGAGCATACTTGCATCCTACATAGCGAAGAAAACGCAAAGTTTTTCATTATTCAGCCCGTTGACGGTAATGACACAGAGGAGTTAGAGCGACAAATCACCTATATAGAAGACAACTCGCAGACACCATTCATCCATATTGCTGTTCGGATAAATAAATGGAATGCCGAGCTAACCCCTTGGCCTGCTCCCCCTGTATTTGGAAAGGTTCCCTTTGGTGATGGCGCTCATTCTACCTTATTATATATAATAGAACAACTTATCCCAACCTTAAAGACACAATTTGCTTTAGAGCTCAACAAAAGCAATACCATCTTAGGAGGATATTCATTAGCAGGCCTTTTTAGTCTTTGGGTAAGTTATCAACAGAATGTTCCTTTCCATGGAATTGTCTCAGCATCCCCTTCAGCATGGTATACAGGTTGGTTAGACTATGCCAACTCCCACCAGCCACAAGTAGAACACGCATATCTCAGCCTTGGCGACAAAGAAGAGAAAACAAAAACAAAAATGATGTCAACTATCAGTAAAGACATCCTTCGCCAAGAACAAATATTCAAAGATAAAGGTGTCAATTGTAAGATGGAATGGAATGAAGGCAACCATTTCCAAGACAACGGAGTCAGAATTGCAAAAGGATTTGTTTGGTTGATGCACCAATAAAAACACTGACTATTCCCTTCAAAAGAGAGAATAGTCAGTGAAAAGGGCTAATGAAAAGTCATTTCTCAACTTCAAAGCCAAATATAATTCAATCCAACTTACAGAAGTTACTTAATTCCTGCAAGGCGTCTTGCCTCAGGCGAAAGGAACTTTCCTATCTTCTTATAAGGAACTGTAAAGGTAGGCATTCCGATAGCATAAGCACCAATCTCATAGAATCCATAGACAAACACCACACCCTCTGGAGAAAGATAAACACCATTTCCTGGTAATGGGATAATACCATTCTCAAGAGAGAGCCCATCCATATCTTCCTTTACACGGCTTTCAACATCATTCTCTTTTTCATACCATCCTCTGAAATAGCTTTCAACACCAGCTCTGAGGATAGGTTGAAGTGCTTTTATACCCTTCGGACTCAATACATTCCGCAGCATAACACCTGTCTTCTTGTCGAAAGTAGCCCCATATTCTGAAGCCATTCCATGCGCACCACCTGAATATGTGTAAAAAGAAGAATAGTACGTAACATAACGTTCCGTTTCATTTAGCTTCATTATAAACTTAGAAATTTCAGGTTTCCAAGCCACATCTGGGTCATCAATTTCATCTAAAGTTTTGCTTATACTCTTATAAGCATTCTTAGCATAGTAGTTTATCATACCCTTACCATCTGCAATATTGCTATAAGGTTTAGACTCTACGCCCTCATCACTATAGTCATCCCCAATCCATACCAACTCAGATGAGAGGTAAGCACGGAGAGAATCGACCAGCGGTTGAGGACCAGACACAGGGAAGGAATAAGCAAGGTCAACGTCACCCTTCTTTGTACTATAAGACTTACCAATAGAATCAACCACCAATGGTACGTCTTTCTTTTTTACAACAGAGTCAGCTATCAAAGAAGGAGAGGTCACAGAGTCCTTCACTTTCTCCGCAGCTGATGCCTTCTCACCTTTGCATCCAGTCATAGTAGTAATAAACAAAAGAGATGCTAAAAGGAATAAAAAATTTTTATTATTCATATCAACTAATGCTTGTTAAGAGACAACAAAATTAGTCATTTCCCCTTTTATTTCCAAAACATTCCCTACTTTTGTTGTATAAGGAAAGTAACAAAGCACATTCTATAGGCTTATCCCATAGAAAATTAGCCCATAGAACATGCTCTTAAAAGCAATAGAAAAGATGAAGATTAGCATTGTAGGAACAGGAATGATAGCCACAGAGGTTATCACACTGCTCAAGACAGAAGTAAAAGGGATAGAAATCACCAGTATATTCTCACACAGGAATGAGGAAAAAGCGGAATTTCTTGCGAAGATGAACCATATTGAGCGTATTTATACAGACTATGCTCAGTTGCTAAAAGAAGACAAAGCCGACTTCGTTTATATTGCCTTAGTCAACAGTGCCCATTACGAATTCACCCGCAAGGCATTAGAGGCAGGTAGAAATGTAATTGTAGAAAAGCCTTTCACCCTCACTGCTGCCGAAGCAGAAGAATTAGCAGCAATGGCACGAGAGAAGAAGCTATACCTCTTTGAAGCTATCTCTCCTATTCATACGCCTAACTTCCGCATGGTCAAAGATAGCCTGAAGGAGATTGGTCCCATTCACTTTGTACAGTGTAATTTCTCACAATATTCAAGTAAATATGAACGCTATTTACAAGGAGATATTGCTCCTGCCTTCAATCCAGACTTAGGGGGTGGTGCGCTGAACGACCTCAATGTCTATAATATCAATATTGTTATAGGGCTTTTCGGACATCCTACTGCTACACAGTATTTTGCCAACCGAGGGCATAACGGTATTGACACCTCAGGCGTAATGGTACTCTCCTACCCAACAATGACGGCAACCTGTACCGCAGCAAAGGATTCAAGTAGTCCATCGTTTATACTCATACAAGGAGAAAAGGGATGGATACATATTCCAACAACTGCAAATGAGTTTGGTAGCGTGGAAATCATGAAACAAGGGAAACTGACCAGTTATCGCCGTAACGCCTATGAAAGTCGCCTTGCCCATGAGTTTATCGACTTCAAGGATGTATGGGAGAAGAAAGATTACAAGCAGATGGAAGAATGGCTTGAGAGGTCAGTGGAAGTAGTGAGGGTAATGGGGTAAGGAGAAAGAAGAAGCCTCACCCCCAACCCCTCTCCGAAAGGAGAGGGGAGTAATTACCGAAGAGGGATATAGTAAACTATTTTACGAGAGGATATTTTTAGGGAGGATGTTTTATAAAATTATAAAATAAAAAAGGGCACTCAGTTATTGGGTGTCCTTTGTTATATCCTTATGTTTGGATTACTTCAATGCCTGGTCAAGATCTGCAATGATGTCATCTACATTCTCAATACCAACAGAAAGACGGATTAAGTCTGGTGCTACACCAGCCTCACGGAGTTGTTCATCTGTCAACTGACGGTGAGTATGACTTGCTGGATGCAAAACACAAGTACGTGCATCAGCCACATGCGTTACGATGGAAACGAAGTCTAAGCGGTCAATAAAGTTGATTGCATCCTCTCTTGAACCCTTCAAGCCAAAGGCTATAACACCACACGAACCATTTGGAAGATACTTCTGTCCCAAAGCATAATACTTATTTGAAGGAAGGCCACAATAGTTCACCCATGCCACCTTCTCATTCTTCTCCAACCACTCAGCTACCTTCTGTGCATTATCACAATGCTGCTTCATACGAAGGTGTAAGGTTTCAAGACCGATATTAAGCAGATATGAGTTTTGCGGTGCAGGAATACTTCCAAGGTCTCTCATCAACTGAGTAATAAGCTTGGTAATATATGCCAATTTACCAAACGACTTCGTATAAACAAGTCCATGATAGCTCTCATCAGGAGTAGTCAATCCCTGGAATTTCTCACTATAAGCTTCCCAATCAAAGTTACCAGAATCGACAACAACACCACCTACTTGTGAAGCATGACCATCCATATACTTTGTTGTAGAATGAGTAACGATATCACAACCCCACTCAAAAGGGCGACAGTTGATTGGTGTAGCAAACGTATTATCAACAATCAGTGGTACACCATGCTTATGGGCAATTCCTGCAAAGCGTTCTATGTCAAACACATTACCCCCAGGATTTGAGATTGTTTCACCAAAGAAACATTTTGTATTTGGCTGAAAAGCTGCTTCAATCTTTTCATCGTCCCATTCTGGGTCAATAAAGGTACATTCAATACCCAACTTTTTCAGTGTTACACCAAAGAGATTATATGTTCCACCGTAGATAGTGTTGGAAGTCACAAAATGGTCGCCTGCTCCACAAATATTAATAATAGCATAGAAATTAGCAGCCTGACCAGAAGAGGTCAGTACAGCACCAACACCACCTTCAAGGGCTGCAATCTTCTTAGCAACAGCATCATTAGTAGGGTTTGCCAAACGAGTATAGAAATAACCGCTATCCTCTAAGTCAAACAAACGTGCCATTTGCTCGCTGGTCTCATATCTAAAAGTTGTACTCTGATAAATGGGTAACTGCTGAGGTTCACCTTTTTTAGGTTGCCACCCACCATGTATACATATCGTTTCAAGATTTCTTTTCATATCATTATTTGCTTTGTTATTTTTATCCTTGAGTATGATTGCAAAGTTACAACAAAGCAATTTACTATCAAAATATACTTCAATAATAAGAAAAATATACTACCTTTACCCCATATTTACATTAAACAGTAGAATAATATTCTGCAAAAACAAAACATATCAAAATGAATAACAACGAGAATTTAGATGAAACCGACCGTAAAATCCTACGTATTCTACAACGTAACTCTGATCTTACGGTAAAAGAATTAGCCGCAAAACTCCATCTGTCAACCTCTCCCACGTTTGAGCGACAGAAGCGATTAGAACGTGATGGCTATATAGAAAGATATATGGCGGTGGTAGATCCACATAAGGTTGGCAATGGTATAATGGTATTATGTAATATCAGACTGAAACAACATTCACAAGAACTCATACAAGAGTTTATGGACGTTGTGCAGAATCTTGAAGAAATCACAGAGTGTTATAACACCAGTGGTGACTACGATTTCCTTATTAAAGTCTATGCGCATGACATGAAAAGCTATCAACAATTCATGCTCAACACGCTTGGTACAATTAATTGTATAGGAAGTTTGCACAGTATCTTTGTTATTGACGAAACAAAGAATACACATGGAGTACCCATCTCTATGCCCTGAAAAATCATGACATAATTTCGGGTAAAACATCTAAAAACAAAGGTAAAAACACGTATTAAAAGTAGATTTATAACCAACAGGGAATCAAATAGTTATAAAGTACCGAAAGAAAAGGTGCTTATTTGGACTTCAAAAGGGCGTTAGTAAGGGTCTTAAAGGGCATCTTTTGCAAGTCAATTAGGCGTCTTTAAGAAGCCAAAAGAGCATGTATTGGTTTTGAATCATGCGAAAATAGTTTACAAACGCAGGCTAATATGGGAATAATTTATGAAAGACAGAACACTAAAAAAGCAGGAACACACATTAAGTATGTCCCTGCCTTGATATTGATTAAGCCGGTTTGTTCAGCTGTTGATACTCAACTGCCGAGCATAAAACGCCAATGCGCAACCAATTACTTTCTAATACACATACGAGCCTCAACAACATTCACAATGTAGTCGCCCAATTTCTCACATTCTTGTATGATATCCATATACAGCGTACCAGCAGTGTAGCTATACTTATGTTCGTTGATATCATTGATATTCTGTGTACGCAACAGAGCACGATAGTTGTTGATGTCACTTTCAATAGCAAAGGTACGGTTCACGTCGACTTCACGCTTATGCTTTATCAATACAACACTCATCTGTGTCAAAGCATCATCGGTGAGTTCGAACATCTGTTTGATATTGTCATACTGACTCTCTGTAAACTCCTCCTTGCTACTGCGTAGGCGGCTAATCGTTCGTGCAATGTTAAAGCAAGAGTCACCGATACTCTCAATTTCAGCAATCTCACGAAGCATATCACGCACCTTCTCCTTCGTGTCATCACTCAAGTGAGCATCGCTGACTTGGTCAAGATACTTCGCAATCTCTACTTCCATATTATCAGATATACCCTCGTATTTCTCTATACGTTCATAGAGTTTCTCGAAAGCATCATCATCTTTTGTCGTCAGAAGGTCACGCACCATACCAAACATACGGTGTGTACGCTCTGCGTATGAGTGGATTTCCTTTGAAGCCTCAAATACAGAAAGCTCTGGAGTCTTCATGATACCCGAATGGATAAAACGCAGGCGGAACTCATCTTCATCCTTATTAGCCTTCGATTTAATAACCCAGCATACGACACGTTCCATCTGTGGAATGAACCAAATAAGTAAAGCTGTGTTACAAACATTGAAACAAGTGTGGAACATTGCCAATACAATTGGTAAGGTAGCAGCCTTTTCTGCAGCCGTAGACTTATCGTTTACTGGGTCATAACCTACAAGACCGCAAACAAAGTTGACGAAAGGATAGAACAGACACATCACCCATACTACGCCAAAGACATTGAAAAGCAAGTGGGCAAAGGCGGCACGTCGTGCCTGTGTATTCGCTCCGAGGGCAGCAAGATTGACTGTTGCTGTTGTACCGATGTTCTCACCCATCACCAAAGCAATACCGAGATAGATTGGCAGCACACCTGTTGAGCAGAGCAGGATGGTAATAGCCATTACCGCAGCAGAACTTTGTACGATACAAGTAATAACTGTTCCAATCAGCAGGAAGACAATAATCGTCATGTGACTGCTCGTATCAAAGGATGAGAAAAACCTAATTGCATCTGGATTATGCTCTAAATCAAGGTCTTTACCACCACTACTCAACAATACAAGAGCAAAGAATAGGAAGGCAATACCAAAGAGGAAATCACCGATATAACGCCGTTTCTTGTTGTAAATGAGGATAATTCCGATAAAGAAAGCAGGGAAGACAACCAAGGTTAGGTCGACATTAAACCCCAAGGACATAATCCATGCGGTGAGTGTCGTACCAATATTGGCACCCATAATGATCGAGATAGCTTGCGCAAGGGTAAGCAGTCCCGCATTAACAAAGCTCACTGTCATCACAGTAGTTGCTGATGACGACTGTACCGCACAAGTAATAAAGGTACCCGTAAGCATTCCCGTGAAACGATTGGTGGTCATTGCACCTAAAATGTGACGAAGTTGAGAACCTGCCATCTTCTGCAGAGCCTCACTCATAACCTTCATTCCGTAGATTAACAGGGCAAGAGAGCCCATAATCTTCATAAAGATAATTGCATAGTCGCTTGTACTCATATATTTAATTTAAAAAGCTTCAAATCTTAAGACAAGTGTCCATTAAATTGTTTTCTATCAACAACTCAATAAATGAAAGGGAGTATTTGTCTTTAAAAGGCTGATGATAAAGAACATATAAAGTTACCATTCTTTATAAACAACTTTATTATCAGTAAGACTACAAGATATCCCAAACCATTCTTTTCTATTGTTTCTTGTGCTTTATGGCTATCTAAACACATCATTTATCAAGCCACAACATATTTTTATTTTCGACTACAAATATACGAAAAGACCTCCCTATCCTAAAGGAAAGAGAGGTCTTTTATTTTGCAATATGCGTTTTTTAACTAAAATAACTAACGACTTCTTTATGCGTCTTGCTGGCGAACACCCATACGAGCCTCAACAACATTGACTACATAGTCGCCTAATTTCTCGCACTCCTGAATGATGTCCATGTACATTGTTCCTACTGCATAGGTGTACTTATGATCGTTCACATCGTTGATATTCTGCGAGCGTAACTGGTTGCGGTAGTTGTTAATCTCGGTCTCAATATTGAACGAACGGTTCACATCGTTGTCCTGACGGTGACCAACAAGGATACGATTCATCTGTGTCAGAGCATCGTCTGTCAACTCAAACATCTGGTGCATGTGGTCATACTGCTCCTGTGTGAAGTCTTCCTTACTATTGATAAGACGGCTGCAAGTACGAGCAATGTTATAACAAGCATCTCCGATACTCTCCAACTCAGAGATTTCACGAAGCATAGAGCGTACCTTCTCCTTGGTTTCATCACTCAGATGAGCATTAGAAACTTGGTCGAGATACTTCGCTATCTCTATCTCCATATTATCAGAAATACCTTCATACTTCTCAATACGACTATAGAGTTTGGTGAATTTATCCGTATCTTTCTCGCCAAGTAGCTCACGAACCATACCGAACATACGCTGAATACGCTCAGCAAACGACTTTATCTCCTTTGAAGCCTCAAGCACAGAAAGCTCTGGAGTCTTCATGATACCAGCCTGAATAAAGTGCAGACGGAACTCGTCTTCGTCCTTGTTTGCCTTCGGCTTGATGATGATGCAGACCAGTTTCTCTAAGTATTTGATTGGTCCAACGAGGATAGCTGTGTTGGCAACGTTGAAGGTTGTGTGGAAAGCAGCAAGTACAAAGCTTAGCTTAGCAGCATTGGCAGCAAAGCCAGGAGCACCCTTTGGCATTGAAACGTCGTATCCCACCCAATCACAAATCATATTAATAAAAGGATGGAAGACACACAACACCCAAATAACACCGAATACGTTGAACACCATATGAGCCATAGCAGCTCGGCGAGCCTGCGTGTTTGCTGTCAAAGCAGCAAGATTTGAGGTTACAGTTGTACCAATATTTTCACCCATTACGAGTGCAATACCCTGGTAAATAGGCAATACTCCCGTTGAACAAAGAATCATCGTGATAGCCATGATGGCTGCAGAACTCTGCACACACATGGTCAGCACACTACCAATAAGTAGGAAAACGATAGTTGTAATGAAGCTTTGTGGGTCGAAATGACTAAAGAAATCGAGTACAGCCTGATTGTGCGCAAGGTCCATATCGATACCTGTCTGACGTAAGGTTCCCAATCCCAAGAACATAAATGAGATACCAAAGAGGAAGTCACCAATGAGTTTACGCCTCTTAGAGTAAATCAGTACAATACCAATAAAGAAGGCTGGCCATACAAAATCAGTAATGTTAAACGAGAAACCAGCCGACATAATCCATGCCGTCAGCGTCGTTCCAATGTTCGCTCCCATGATAACAGAGATGGCTTGCACCAATGTCAGCAATCCAGCATTCACAAAACTGACTGTCATTACAGTAGTTGCAGTTGACGACTGTACGGCAGCTGTGATGAATGTACCCGTAAGAATACCCGTAAAACGATTAGTTGTCATTGCACCAAGGATGTGGCGCAACTGCGGACCTGCCATTTTCTGCAGTGCCTCACTCATTGCCTTCATACCGAACATCAGCAAAGCTAATGCACCAATGAGCTTAAAGAAAATCCAAATCGACATATAATAACTTAATTTGTGATGTCTGTTTCTTGGATATTTGCAAAACTTTCCCTAACTTTACAATCCTATTTACCAAAGGACAATATTGTTCCCTGACATAATTTTAACCATCAATGATTATGAGACAAGTACTGCATATCCGTTGCAAAAATAATAAAAAAACTCAAGAAGTCCCAATTGGAAGTACACTTTCTGACATTTATGAAGAAATTAATCTTCAAATGCCTTATGGACCAGTGAGTGCAAAAGTGAATAATAAGGTGGAAGGACTCCATTATCGTGTCTATCATAATAAGGATGTAGAGTTCCTCGATTTGCTTACTCCATCAGGTATTCGTACTTACACTCGCTCGCTCTTCTTAGTACTTTGTAAGGCTGTCCACGACCTTTATCCAACCAGTTCTGTGATCATAGACATCCCTGTTTCAAACGGTTACTACTGTAACTTAAAGCTCGGACATGAGATTACAACAGAGGATGTTGACCGTATCCGTACACGAATGCAGGAGATTATCGACGCTAAGATGCCTATCCAGCGTTACGAAACAACAACCGAAGAGGCTGTTAAGATGTTCACTGAATTAGGCGATATACAAAAGGCTAAGCTCCTTAAAAGCAGCGGTAGCCTTTATTGTGTCTATTATGTGCTTGACGATTATAAGGATTATTACTATGGTTCGATGCTTACCAACACGAGTCAACTTCATCTCTTTGGTTTGGAGCCTTACTTTGATGGAGTCCTCTTGCGTATTCCTTCCACACAAGACCCTTCTAAATTAGGTGAATTGATACGTCAAGACAAGATGTTTGAAGTCTTCAAAGAGCATCATAGATGGCAGAGTATCTTAGGCATTAAGACGGTAGGCGACTTCAATGAGGCGGTGAAGAATGGACAAGCTACCGATCTTATCAATGTCAGTGAGGCACTACAAGAAAAGAAGATATCGCAGATTGCTGACACAATTGCTGGACGAAAAGAGATAAAGGTAGTACTCATTGCTGGTCCATCTTCGAGTGGTAAGACTACATTCTGCAAACGTCTTTCTGTTCAACTATTAGCAAGTGGTGTGAAACCAGTACAGATTTCCTTAGATGACTACTTCGTTAACAGGACGGAAACACCGAAAGATGAGAACGGAGAACTTGATTATGAGAGTATCTATGCACTGAATATTCCACTTATCAATGAGCAGTTTAATGCACTTTTCCGTGGTGAAGAGGTGGAGTTACCAAAGTATAATTTCCAAACCGGAATGAGTGAAAAGAGCGGTAAAAAACTGCATCTTGGAGAAAATAACATACTCCTTGTAGAAGGTATTCATGCGCTCAACCCTGCACTGACAGAGCAGATTGCAGACGATAAGAAGTTCAAAATCTACGCATCTGCCCTTACTACAATCCTATTGGACGACCATAACTATATCCCAACAACCGACAATCGACTGCTTCGTCGTATTGTTCGTGATTACAAGTATCGTGGTTGTTCTGCACAAGAAACAATCCACCGCTGGCCAAGTGTACGTGCTGGTGAGAATAAGTGGATTTTCCCTTATCAAGAGAAGGCTGATGTAATGTTCAACACTGCCCTTCTCTTTGAGCTTGCCGTCATCAAACCGCAGGCGGAAGAAGTATTAGAACAAGTGCCAGAGAACTGTGAGGAATATGCTGAAGCCTATCGTCTGCGCAAGTTCCTCAAGTATTTCGCACCACTACCTTTCCGCAATCTCCCTCCAACCTCCCTACTCAGAGAGTTCTTAGGAGGCAGTTCGTTTAAGTATTAAAGGGGGCTATTGACTATTAGTAGCTGACTTACCAATAGTAAACACAGCAACCATCAGAAAGCATTAAACCTCTTCCAAAATAACAAACAAGGAAAAAACAATGAAACATATAGTCGCTTTACTCATAACTCTCTGCTTACTTTCGATAGAAACCAAGGCACAGCAAACTCTTTCCTTTCCCGATGTAGATGCCATTGGATATAGTGATAATCCCTATGATATCGTATTATACACAGCTGTCGGACCTAACAAGTATTGTAAGAGAATATTGACAACTGACTCAAAAAGTGCTTTTGTGGAGAAAGGTTCAGAGATGAATATTGACTACTGGAAAGCCCTCAAAGAAAAAGACATCATGACAAAAGAGGAAATTCTGGCTCAAAAAAATAATTTCCTCAAAGTCAGTGATATCCCATCTACTTCCTTGAATGATTATATTGGAAAGATTTTCTTCATCAATGAGGACGGGGCATGGCGACGTGAGGGACAAGGAACATCATTAATCCTCAAGTTCATCCAGCACAATACAGCCTCTATACAAGAAGTTTACTACGGAACAGAACGTGATCAGTACAATCAAAAAGTTACCTCAATCAGCCTCCCTGAAAAGAAGGAAATGTGGCGTATAGACAGAGCGACCCATTATACCCCACTGATCCTAAAGTTTAAAGACAACAAACAGATTATTGTCCTCAAGTCTACATGGGGTGGCAGATTTAATTATCTCCTTATTCCTGGAAGTAAAAAAGATATCCTTATTAATAGTTCATCAAGCTATCCCGCTGCCGAATTAAAGGAAGAAACTGAAAAATATGCCGAAACCAAACCGTATGATTTCACCCAATACTTTATCAAACGCTACTATGGTCTAAGGAAAACTGAAAACAACAAAGTTCAGTTAATAAACCGATTAGGTGAGAACGTACTGGGAGAAGACTATGACCATATTAGCTATGATGACCGTTTTATAATCGCTCAAACAAAAGACAAGATAGATGTCTTTAATCTCTATTTAAACAAACTAAATCTTGGTAAGATTAAAGTAGCAAGAGAGGTACCAAGGAGTGTCTGCGGACGTATCGAGGTGCTGAACGATGAAGGTGCTGCCTACTATGACGAATTTCAACAAAAGGCATCCAAGCCTATCCGTAGAATCTTAGGTGTATGCGGCACTGTAAGTCACTGGTCATATGACATAGTCAATGAAAAGGGCGTATATATGATGCAAAAAACCAGCACCAGACCGGGTTGGGAATACCAAGAAAAGGTTAAGTTTATCTTAACTGACTGCCAGCCTGGCGACTCTGTTTCAATTATTGACGGAAGTAAGAAATTCAGCTATAATGCAAACTATGGCATCAATGGTGAGATTGCGATTAATCCTTCCTTAATCAAGGTTGGAAGAAATGGGAAATTCGGTATCCTGCGTTACAATTATGGCTTTGACAAGAACATACAACCAAAGATTGTAACAAACAAACCAGACCATTATCCTTTGGAGATCCATTACTATCCAACACAGAAAGTCAAAGGAGAAATCCTACTGCCGATCGAGAATGATTCAATTATCATGCAGCAAGACGGTATGATACTATTCTATAAAGATGGGAAAATAGGCATCTTCGGACGGGATAAAACTCCTGTATTTGAAGAGCTGACACAGCAGACCAAGTCGTTCTATTACTTCAGAAAGGACGGTAAAGAAGGCTGGATTGACAGGGAGACTGACACCGAGTACTTCAAGGAATAATAACGAAAACAGCATATAAGCTCTTTAAAATAAAGTAAACATTCCTGTTTAAAAGCCAATCTTGAAGGGTGAAAAAATAAAAGAATAAAAAGGTGAAAACCAAGGTTCTGAACCTTAAGAATTACCATTTGCCGAATTATTTTCACGAAAAGAAGAATTTATTTTCATGAAAATAAATATTTTTCTTCATGAAAAGAAATATTTTTTTCGTAAAAATAATTTGCAAGAGAGGGCTTATCATAGACTAAAAGACTACCAGAACTTTTGTAAACAAACTTCGTGTAAAGCTTTAAAGTGTGTCAAAACAAAGGGCAAATCAGGCTTTTAATTTTCGAGAAAGAGTGGAGTTCTTTGGCAAGGGCATATCAACTTGACAAGAAAGAAATAACAAAAGGACAGCTATTCCGTGTATAGTGAATCGCATCACTGGTACAACACTGGAATAACTGTCCTTTGTTTTGTTGATATTTACAGGCAGATAGAAGTATCCACCACTCACACCATGCTAATTTCAGCGGGTTGCCTTTAACAGAGTTGGGACTGAAAGAACCTGCACCTTATCGGTCAAGTTTCCACGTAACACCGTCCTTGGTGTCCTTAACTTGGAAGCCAGCCTCAGCAAGAGCATCACGAATCTGGTCGCTAACAGCCCAATTCTTCTCTGCTTTTGCCTTTGTACGAAGGTCGAGTACCATATCAACCACCTTGCCGTAAGCCTCCTCACGAGCATCGTTATTGGCTCCACGCTCATTCTGAAGACCAAGGATATCAAAGGCAAAGAGCTGCATTGCCTCAGTAAGTTCCTTGAGGTCCTCAGCTGAAATCTGTGCCTTATGATCGATGAGGATATTCACCAAGTGGCAAGCCTCAAAGAGAGTTGAGATGACAGCAGGAGTCATCAAGTCGTCGTTCATTGCACCATAGCACTTCTGACGGAAGCCTGCAACAAACTTCTTTGTATTCTCATCTGACGCTGCAGAAGGCTGAATGTGTGCCAAATCCTCAATACCATTCATCAAACGTTCGTAGCCCTTCTCAGCTGCTTGTAGTGCCTCGTTAGAGAAGTCTACTGTTCCACGATAGTGAGCAGAGAGGATGAAGAAGCGAATTGTCATTGGAGAGTAAGCCTGTGTTAGCGTGTCATGCTCGCCAGTAAAGAACTGTTCAAGCGTAATAAAGTTTCCAAGAGACTTGCCCATCTTCTGTCCGTTGATGGTAATCATATTGTTGTGCATCCAATACTTCACCATTTCATCACCCTGTGAGGCTACAGCTTGCGCAATCTCGCACTCATGGTGAGGGAAAATAAGGTCCATACCGCCACCGTGGATATCGAAGTGATCACCCAAATACTTGCGTCCCATCGCTGTACACTCGCAATGCCAACCAGGGAAGCCATCGCTCCAAGGAGATGGCCAACGCATGATATGCTCTGGCATAGCACGTTTCCAAAGGGCAAAGTCAATCTGATTACGCTTCTCACCAACGCCTGCCAACTCACGAGAATTGTTTATCATGTCGGTGATGTTACGACCAGAAAGAACGCCATAGTGGTGGTCTTTATCGTATTTCTCTACATCAAAGTAGATACTTCCATTGCTTTCATAGGCATAGCCGTTGGCAAGAATCTGATTTACTAACTCTTCCTGCTCTATGATATGACCTGTTGCATGTGGTTCGATGCTTGGTGGAAGAACGTTAAGCGAACGCATAGCATCGTGATAGCGGTTGGTATAGTGCTGCGCAATCTCCATTGGCTCCAACTGCTCAAGACGTGCCTTCTTCTCAATCTTGTCATCACCCTCGTCAGCATCATGCTCCAAATGGCCCACGTCCGTGATGTTACGAACATAACGAACCTTGTACCCTATGTGTTTAAGATAGCGGAAAAGAATATCAAAGGTGATAGCAGGACGTGCATGTCCGAGGTGTGGATCGCCATAAACAGTTGGTCCACAGACATACATTCCTACGTTAGGAGCTGCAATCGGTTGGAAGAGTTCCTTCTTACGATGCAGTGTATTGTAAATTACTAAGTCTTGCATAATGCCGTTGTTTATATCTTAATGATGCAAAATTACAAAATAATTATCATCTGCACCACTGTTGTTCTGACTTTTTGTGAGCTATGTTTAGGGCAAAGGCTTATTAGGACTATTGGTCTTATTAGCCTAATTAGCCAACCTATTCATCAAAACCTATTGGACGAAACTGATGCTGTTCCTCGCTATATACATAGCCTGCTTCACGCAAGTTGGCTTTGAGCTTATCTATATCTTCATTGAAATTGTAACAAAGTGACTCTAAAGAATCAAACTCTTCATCACGTAGTAGCATGTTAACACTGCTTACTAATATTGCTGGGTCTTTTGGTAAATACTCCATTATTACTATTTATTGAAAACAAAAAGGCTACTTCATGGACTCACCTATGAACTGGAGAGGCAAGAGGTCCTTTACACTATTGATAACATATATGCCTGCCGTACCATAAAGAAGGATACGAATAGGCTGTTTATAACGGTCTTCTATTTCTAAAATAACTTGTCGACAGGCTCCACAAGGCACTATCGGGTCACGCATCAAACCATATTCATTGGCTGCGGCAATGGCAAGTGTGGTCACTGCTTGGTCTGGATAGACAGACTGAGCAGCAAAGATTGCTGAGCGCTCAGCACATAAGCCTGATGGAAAAGCAGCATTCTCCTGATTGGCTCCAATAACTTCTGTACCATTAGCAAGCAACAACGCTGCGCCAACACGGAAGCGGCTATAAGGAGAATAACTATTACCAGTTGCCTCCACAGCCTTTTGAATAAGGTGCTGATCAGCCTCCGAGAGTTCATCTTGTTGGCAAAAATCTATCTTGAAGCTTATGTCTATTGTTTTCATTGTTGATATTTATTATTGATGGTGAGGGTTATTTGGCTAATTAGCCCTATTAGGCTTATATGCCCAATTAGCCTGATTAGCCTAATAAGCTTAATTAGCAATCAGCTCATAACAGCCGATATCTGGTTTACTATCACGCTGCTTACCATCATGATCAGTTGCAAAACGAGTATCGCCAAGGGAAAGTCCTGCATTAATCGCAGGATACTTCTCACCTTTTTCAGCCTTCTTTAGATGGAAATCGTACTTCTGTTTGTCGCCATCTACGAGTAAAAACTGCTTTGATCCACCATCTGGATAATCCTTACTATTCTCCCAAATGACATCTGTAAAACGTGCTAATAGAGCTGCATCTTTAGGCTTTGGCGTACGAAGAATACAATTATAGAAGTGATAATTAGCTGTCACACCCTCCTTGTTATTAGCCATAAGCACATCATCAGCATAACCTGTCACAAGCGAGTTGACTACATGGAAGGTCTGAAGAGGATAATCCTTGTTGCCAATATGATTGCCAAAACTCAATGCCGCACCACGATTACTATCGAAAGGATAGAACTGTGCAAAGGTACAATGTGTCAAAGTCACATCTCCTCCCACAAAGGCAGCACAGTCCATCAGCGTATTAGAGAACTGAGAGTTATAAGCAACAACCTTACTGTTTATCGCTTGTAAACCATAGCCCTGACAGTTATGAACAGTAGAGTTAGCAATCGTCAACTTCGTACGTGTTGTCATTGCAGTATCGCAGAGAATACCATTATAGGTTGAATGGATATCCGTATGCGTAAGAACATTATCGTAACTGTCCTTATGAAAGCGTATTCCCTGCCACTGACCACTGACACGATCGTAAGGAAGATACTTAAACATCTTATCCAATCGGTCGCCACGCAATGTCACAGGATTGTCTGCTGTGCCTTCACAACTCAGTGTTCCGTAAACATCAAGGGCAGCCTTCTGAGAGAAGTACACGGTTGTTCCGGCTGGAATTGTCAGTGTAGCACCAGCTTCTACCTTCAATGTATCTTGGAAAACAAGCGGTTTCGTACTGGTCAAAGTAGTATTAGATGTAATCTTGCGACCCTTTACCAACTCTGCATCCCAGCTGTAGACACGTAAGTTTACCTTCTGTTGTACACCACTTTCGAGCGTAAACAAAAGATTATCAACGACCTCTTGCGGTGTTGCGGCATTATTAAAAGGTGATGTCATCTCAACAAACACTTGGATACTATCCTTGTTACGTACTTCCAAATCACGAACCTGATAGCCATTAGCAGCCGAGAGTTCCACACCATCTACATTCACACGGAAACCAGTCTGATTACCTTGTGCCAGACGGACGTTAGTTAACCGCAATCCATCACCCGACTTATTATACACCCAGAAAATCTTAGTAGATGTCGGAACGTTGGAGAATGTGGTGTCAAGTCGTAGTGTGTCAGTTGAGAAAGAGAGCAGATTGCTCCGTGATGTTGTGAAAGTATCATCATCAGAGCAGGCTGCCATAATCATGACAACTGACATAAAAAACAATATAGATAACTTTTTCATCTTTTACTCTTTAGTTCTTATCTAACGACTCAACAGGCTGTTTTATTGTCCGTTTCGAGCTTATTCCAAGTCTACATGCTCCACATTAACCTGCTCATGCAGGAAGATACGTGCCGTTTCTTTGAACTTTTCGGGGTTTTCTGTGGTGTAATACTTCACTGTAGCATTCTTCGTACAACGTGCATCCATATCTGGATGGCGATGGAAATAGTCTTGCAGACTCTCCGCTACATACTCTCCTTGTGGTACGATACGCACTCCACGTGGTACATGCTTCAGTATCTTCGGCATGAGAATAGGATAATGCGTACAACCAAGGATGAGCGTATCAATCTCTGGATCAAGTCGCATGATATGGTCGATACGCTTCTTTACGAAGTAATCAGCACCGGGACTGTCTGCTTCATTGTTCTCAATGATTGGCACCCACAGCGGACAAGGAACACCCGTTACCTTTACATCCTCCCACAGCTTTTGTATTTCAAGGTTATAACTATCACTCTTAATAGTTCCTTCAGTTGCCAACACACCTACATGTCGTGAGCGGGTAAGCTTGCCAATTACTTCTGCCGTAGGGCGAATTACACCCAACACGCGCCTATCTGGGTCAAGATTGGGCAAATCGTTCTGCTGAATCGTACGGAGCGCTTTGGCAGATGCGGTGTTACAACCTAAGATAACCAACTGGCAACCGAGGTCAAAGAGCTTCATCACAGCCTGACGTGTGAACTGATAGACAACATCAAAGGAGCGTGAACCATATGGAGCACGCGCATTATCGCCCAAATAAAGATAGTCATACTCTGGGAGCAGCTGACGAATACCATGCAGAATGGTTAGTCCACCATACCCAGAATCAAAAATACCGATAGGTCCCGGCTGTTTAGAATACTTTGTCATTAGTCTTTTTAAATACAATTAATCGTCGTCCGATATCACCACATACAGAGTGGTGCGGACGCTCCGCACATCATGTGCGGATGCCCAGCACGCTTTGTGCTAAGCATCAACACCACCCATGCAAAGCCTTTTCTGTGGGTAAAGTCTTTTATTTCAAAGCAGCTATCAAAGCCTCTGTAACATCTTCTCCCATCGCTGTATTAACGAATGGGACACTATTGTTGTCTGCATTCAGAATGAAAGCGTAACCGCTTTCCTTACCCATCTGACGTACAGCGTTGTTTAACTTTGCGCGAACAGGTGCATAGATATCTTCTTCAGCCTTCTTCAACAGACGCTCAGATTCCTTACGAAAGGCGATATTACGGTCCATCAGTTCCTCTAACTCAGCCTGACGCTTGCGAAGAATAGATGGTTCCAACTTGCGCTGTACGTCGAGGAAGTCTTCATAACGGCTATTGAAATCCTCTACTGAACGCTTTGTCTCGGCATCATACTTTGCCTTAAGGTCGTTATAACTACGTGTAGCTGTGGCATAGTCAGCCATTGCATGAAGCACCTTATCATAGCTAAAGTAAGCAAACTTGAATGCAGGAACGTTCTGCTGTGCTACTGCCAAGAGTGGCAAAAGCATGAAAACGAAGGAAAAGAATAGTTTTTTCATTATGTCTTTTATTATCTCTACAATATATAAACAAAAATGAGGTCATCGCAAGAACATATATCCATGCGGTGACCTCACCCTTTTATCTCCTCTTAAACAGTGTTAGTCGTTGATTGGAAAAGCTCTTTTCCTACTCAATCAACAGATAGGATGATTAGGAATTCTATGATAGCCAATAAAGCTTATTACGCAAGAACAGCTTAACTCCAAGCTAACTTAAGGAGAATCGACTACGGGGCAAAGGCACCCGCAATGTATTACTTCATCTTAGCCAACTGAGCCTTTACCTCTGCAGTGACATCCTTGCTGAGTGCCTCGTTGATATACAATGGCTGACCAGCTGCCTTCTCCATGATGTAAACATAGTTACCTGCCTTAGCAACAGCAGCGATAGCGTTACGAACCTTCTCAAGGACAGGACCGAGCTGCTTCTGCTGCTCCTCATTGAAAGCCTTCTGATTGTCCTGAGCAGTCTGCTGGATCTTGTTGTACATATCCTGCAAGCTCTTCTCGGTCTCAGCCTGCTTTGTAGCGTTCATTGTGCTCTTAGACTTGTCATAAGCCTCTGCCTGACGCTGCAACTCTGACTGCATGTCTTCAATCTGTTTCTGATACTCCTTACCCTTAGCTTCCAACTTACTCTGAACAGCTGTAGCCTCTGGCAGTGACTGGAGGAGAGCCTGTGAGTCAAGGTGACCAAACTTCTGTGCGAACAATGTCATTGGTGCGCAAAGCATCAACATCAAAAATAACTTCTTCATTTCTTTTTATTGTTTAATTGTTTATTAATTTACTTTTTATCTGCGGTGATAGCATTTCTTTGTTAGCGAGTTTAATTAGGATTTCTATGGTAGATAGGCATCTTAGGACAGATAGTTTAACTAACACAAAGACTCCTTACTGATAAGAATATCCTAACTTCTGCAGTACCTCATTACTGATATCCACCTTTGGCGAACCATAGATAATACCAGCAGCATTGCTTGAACGGTCAATAACCAAGCTATAACCACGTTGGTCTGAGATATCCTTTACTGCATTATAAATCTCGTCTTGTATAGGAGTAATCAGACTGGTACGCTTCTTAAAGAGCTCGCCCTCTGGACCGAAGTACTTACGCTTGAGGTCGGATGCCTGCTTTTCCTTAGCCATAATAGCCTCTTGTCTCTTCTTCTTTTGGTCCTGAGAAAGGAAGACTACCTCATTCTGATAATTCTTATACATGGTAGAAGCCTCTGTGTTGAGTGCCTCAACCTCAGCCTGCCACTTCTTACTTACCTGATTTAACTGCTCGTTTGCACGCTCATAAGCTGGCACATTCTTGAGGATATACTCCATATCAATCAGTGCAAACTTCTGTGCAGAAGCTGTTAAAGGTAAAAGAGTAAATAGGTAAAGAGGTAAAACGTATCGCAATACACTCTTAAAAATATTCTTCTTCATCTCTTTTAATTCATAATTCAAAATTCAATTCATAATTATGATTACCTTGGTAATTCATAATTTATAATTCACAATTCATAATTATGATTACCGATACTCACTTAATTTATTGCTGCAAGCAACTTGTTCACTCGTTCACTCGTCAACTCATCAACTAAACAAAAGCTCCTGCCCACGTCGCAAGTAACTTGTCAACTTGTTCACTTGTCAACTCGTCAACTAAACTAAAACTCCTGTCCAAGGATAAAGTGGAACTGGCTGCCACCCTTTGTACCAAATACCTTGTCGAAGCCATAAGCCCAGTCGATACCCATCATACCCACCATTGGGAGGAAGATACGAACACCAAGACCAGCAGAACGCTTCATGTCAAATGGATTAAACTTACTTGTCTCTGTCCATGCGTTACCAGCCTCTACGAAGCCAAGACCATAAATGGTTGTATTACCCAAGAGGAATGGATAGCGAAGCTCCAATGACATACGGCTGTAAGCATAGCCCTCGGCACCATATGGAGTGAGTGAACCATTCTCGTAACCACGAAGACCGATTGTCTCCTCAGCATAACCAGTAGAGTATCCACTCATACCATCACCACCCATGTAGTAGGTTTCAAACGGACTTTTCTTGTTTTTATTGTAACTTCCCAACAAACCGAACTCAACACGGGTCATCAAGACGAAACATTTCTGACCACTTGTAAGGGCTGTAAAGGTGCGAGCCTTGAACTTCCACTTATGATATTCAACCCAACGATACTTCTCCTGCTGCTCCTGTGAGTAGGTTGGAGAGTTACGGTCGGTTGCCAAGTGAGCATAGTCCTTATGATCCCACTTAGACCAAGGCGGAGTAATCGTCAATGATACCGAGAAGTCAGAACCACGACGTGGGAAGAGTTGGTTGTCTGTTGATGTACGATTAAGCGAAATATTGAGGTTCAAGTTGTTCGCTGAACCATTCGACATAATGAAGTAACGCCAGTTACGCAACATATAACGCTGGTACTGAAGCTGGAGAGACAAGGTGAAATAGTCATCAGGCCAGCTAAGACGCTTACCCCAACCAGCATAGACACTCAAGAGTTTCACATACTTGTCTGGGTCATAATAGTTCTCGTAGCTATTGTAATTGTAGTTACCATAACCGTAACGATAGTTGTTATAGTTATTCATGTAACCACTGTTATAATAGTTGCTTGATACGTCTGTTTGCTTTGAATACGACATACCCACGCTGAACTGGATAGGACGCTTACCTCCCAACCAGTTGGTTGAGTACTGAGCATTGTATGACTGGTAGTAAGTACCGTTAGTCTGTGCACCCAATGAAAGTGTTTCACCATCACCGATAGGCAAGATACCACGATGCTCACGGTTTCTACGGAAGAGGTTTGCCATTGAGAAGTTATTCAACTTCAAACCGACACGACCAATAACACCCGTCTGACCCCAACCGAGTGAAAGCTCAACTTGGTCGTTTGACTTCTGCTTGAGGTTATAATTGATATCCACAGTACCGTCCTCTTCGTTTGCAACAGGCTCTGGATTAATTGCTTCTGGGTCGAAGTGTCCCATTGAAGCCAACTCACGTGCAGAACGCATAAGTGCTTCCTTAGAGAAGAGGTCGCCTGGCTTTGTTCGCAACTCACGACGCACAACATTCTCGTAAAGGCGGTCATTACCATTAATAACCACACGCTTGATTCGTGCCTGCTGACCTTCAGTGATACGCATCTCAAGGTCAATAGAGTCACCAACTACATTTATCTCTATTGGGTCAAGTCTATGAAAGAGATAACCATTATTCCAATAAGCATTCCTCACAGCATCCTCATCTAACGAAAGACGCTTATTCAAGTATGTCTGATTATACACATCACCCTTCTTCATGTCCAATAGACGTGACAGATAATCAGTTGTATAAATAGTATTACCTACCCATTTGATGTTACGGATATAATACTTCTTACCCTCATCTACCTTTACATAGATATCTACATGCTTTGGATCAACGTTCCATACACTATCCTTCACAATTATAGCATCACGATATCCATACTCGTTGTACTTTGTAATAAGATTCTTCTTATCCTCAGCCCAACGCTCAGGAGTAAACTTCTTTGACTTTAAGAGATTAGAAAGCTTACTAGCCTCATGGGTTTTAGCAAAGGCACCCTTGCTAAACAGGGTTCCTTTAATCTTCTTTTCGCCCAACTGGTTGTCGCCATCAATGATGATAGAGCGCACCTTCAGTTTCTCCTTCTTATCTACATCGATATCAAGGATAACCTGATTCTTAGCTGCTACATCGTCACGCTGACGGATGAAGACCTCAGCATTCTTATAACCCTTGTCTTCGAAGTACTTCTTTGCAAGTATCTTCGCACGGTCAATCATGTTAGGCGTAATCTGTCCACCCTTCAAAAGACCGAGTTTCTTCTCCAAATCCTCACGCTCAGACTTCTTCAATCCATTATAGTTAATGGTAGAAATACGAGGACGTGGCGCGAGATGTATCTTCAAATAGATATTATCTCCCACAATAGAGTCAGCCGAAATGGAAACATCAGAAAAGAGTCCATGCTTCCAATAACGCTTCACAGCATCTGTGATAGCGGTACCCGGAACCTCCAACTCCTGCCCAACAGTGAGTCCTGAGATACCAGTGAGGACATAATCCTCATAGCCCTCAATACCAGTAACGGTCAGTCCTGCCAACTTGTAAGTCTTAGGAGTACCTGAATATGTGATGTCTGGGTTTACAATCTTCTGCTGTGCACTCATCGTGAGCGAAACTCCAGAAAGTGCAAGGAGCATCAACACCTTATTTATTTTAGTCATCTATCGCGTAACTTAATTGTTTTCGTTTTCTTCTACTTGTTTCTCAGTCTTTCCAAAGCGACGCTGTCTGCTCTGGAAACTCGCAATGGCTTTCTGCAAATCCTGCTCATCGAAGTCAGGCCAATAGGTATCACAGAAATACAGCTCAGAGTAAGCTATCTGCCATAAGAGGTAATTGGAGATGCGAAGCTCGCCACCCGTTCTAATCAAGAGGTCTGGGTCAGGCATAAAGTTTGTCTCTAAATGCTCGCTAATCACCTCTTCTGTAATCATTTCTGGGCGCAAAGGTTCAGAGCTGTTAGCCTGATGCTCTGCAACAATCTCCCTCATTGCTTTGGCTATCTCCCAACGTGCACTGTAGCTAAGCGCCACAACCATTGTCATTGCAGAGTTCTTCGCTGTATGCTCTTCAGTCTCACGCAACTTCTTCTGCACTTCTTCTGGCAGACGTGCCATGTCACCAATAACACGGAAACGCACATTATTCTTCATGAAGATTTCATCTTCCAAAGACGTAAGCACAAGTCCCATCAACGCAGCAATCTCATCCGTAGGACGATTCCAGTTCTCTGTTGAGAAGGTATAGAGCGTGAGAAACTTCACACCCAATCGTACGCACTCTGATGTTATGCGTCGAACGGTATCCACTCCTGCCTGATGTCCGTAGGAGCGTGGCTTATTGCGTTCGGTTGCCCAACGTCCATTACCATCCATTGTGATGGCAATATGCTGGGGTATTCGTGTCATATCTAATTCTTCTGCCATATCTTTTGAAGAGATAAACCTATGTTTTGTTCTGTACAGCACTTATGTCTGCACGCTTTAGACATTACCTATATATAATAGGTGGAAACTAACTTCCCTTATTCGTCCTCGTTATGACAAGTCTTACACTTTGCCATAAAACTATAAGAGAACGTCAGTTGTAGGGTTGAATAGCTGTCTGTATTCTTAAAGAGTCCACTACTCTTAATGCCGTAAGGGTCTTTCTGTCCGTCTAACTCATCGCTGAGCGAGAAGTGTAACGCCCATTCCAACCCTACGTTCATTCGCTCGCTGACCTTATATTTTACACCTACTCCGATAGGGAGATTAGCCGTTAATACCGACTTATGGTCGCCTCCTTTTATGTTTACGTAGGTGGCACCCAATCCTATCATCGCATAAGGCGACAAACGTTGTGCACCACGATAATCACGACCCGTACCATACGGCAGGAAGTTATACTCGTATGCAAAGCCTACATCAACCAATGAATTGTCGAACGTATAGGGAGCCGAGGCAAAACGTGGATAGTAAGTCTTGACATCAGCCGATGAACCTTTCATCTTACCAAACGATACGCTCATCTTTAATCCCATATAAGGACTGAGATTATATCTTGCCAACACCGTTCCCATTGGCTGTAGGTCTTTAAACAACGACTCGTTAAAGTCGCCTAAGTACCCCATCATACCAACACCAGCTCCTATCTCCATTTTATACTCCGGATCCGACTGCGCCCATAGAGGCATAGCAGCAAGGAAAAGGAGGAGGTTGATGAAGATACGTTTCATTGTTGTCCTGTTTAAATAGCTTATTCAGCCAATCGACTAAGGTTCAATGCCCAGCCTACTCGATTGAGTCTACCACGCCAAACCTTTGTACCACTGATTACCCAGAGGTATTCATCGCTATCAACTGTTGCTGCAAAAGCTGTTGCAGCCTGTACACCTGTTGGATAAGTGAAACTCTTATCACTCTTCCATGTGATACCCCCATCACGAGAGAGGAGCATAGAAGCCAACTTACCACTATTATCAACTCCCAACGCAAGGGCAGCCTTATCATAGTTTACAACTGAAAGACTCTTGTAAAGAGGGAGCTGGAACTTGTCAGCATTGCTCTCTACATAGCTCCACTGCTCATTCTGACGATAAGAAAGTTTCGTCCATGCAGCATTCTTTGTACCACTTGCCAATGTACCAACAAGCAGTACACGATACAAGTCAGATGAAACAGCTGTAAGTGAAGAACCAATATTGCTTACTGGAAGGAGTGAAGCATTGCTATCTAATGACTCGTTAGTCCAAGTAACACCATTGTTCTTTGAAGCCAACAACGTACCTGACGTTGATAGCGCAAACAACTCTGCTGGTGACGCTGCCACCAACTGCTTCAAACTGCTATTTGTAGCCACTGTAGTCCAACTGCTGCCGTCTGTAGAGCTATAAACCGTACCATTGTCGATAACGAAAAGCTTAGTACCCTGTACCGCCACACTCTTATAAGCATTTGCAGTAAAAGTCTTGCTGAGCTTTGTCCAACTATTACCATTATCCTTTGACGCAGCATAAACAACAGTCTGACTGCCATTCGTTCCGAATACAAACACCTTGCTTCCCGCACTAACAGCCTTCATAGCTGTGAACGAAGCGAAATTGCTGTTCGCTTGCAGTGCCTGCCAGCTGAACACGTTGCCCTTCTGCTTATGAACATTCACTGTAACCTTATAGTCTCTATACTCGCTTCCCTTGTTTGAGTAAACACGGAAAACGCGTGGAGTGCTAAAGTCAATAGAATCATTACTGCTGTAATAAGTGAACTTCTCCTCTGTAGTTGACTTGATAACAACAGTTCCGCTATTCTTTGCCACAATCTTAGCCAAAGCACTTGCTGGCTTTGTACCATATGGCAAAGAGTCAGGATTATAAATCAAACCCTGTGCCTGATCGATATAGAACTTAACCTTAGCAGCATTGAAGTTGCCCGTATAAGTACTATCGCTACCATTCTTGGCAACGGTATCACGCACTTGCTTTAATTGTCCCAAAGAAAAGCTCAAAATAGCCGTGTCTTTGTAACTTACGATAGTTTTCTCGTCGTCGTCCTTAAGACAAGAAGTCATTGTCAAAGTAGCCACCATTAAAGCTACGAGAGTATATATCTTATTACGCATCAGATACTAATAATTGAATTTAGCTGCAAATTTAATCAGAATTCTTCAGAATCAACGTCTTTAACGAGGTTAATTATGTAAAATATCGAAAATAACTGCGTTTTTTTAAGTTTGTTTAGTAAGTATTGCCAAAGTAACGATAAACTTGAAGAAAAACGAGCAATAAATCACATCTGATAAGCTTCTGCTATCTTCCTTACCTTCACATGAACTTTTCAATTTATACGATTGTCTTTTCACACGCCTTTTCTCGACTTAAAACCTTATCCCTCTTCGACTTTTCTACGCCTTTATTTGTTTACTTATTTTACATTACATCACACCATCATTTACCCTCATTGCAGAAAAAATCGTATAAGAAGCAAAAAAGGCTCTAACAATACTGAGAAGTGTTTTTTATTTATTACTTTTGCTGATATAATAACTAAAAATATGAATACATCAAAGAAGATAATGGTACAGAGTACAGAAATATCTGTGCTGATAGGAAATGAGAGCGACTACATTTGCCTAACAGATATGGCACATTTCAAAGACAAAGAAAGGACGGATTATGTCATACAGAACTGGTTACGCACAAGAAGCACAATAGAATATTTGGGAGCATGGGAACAGCTTTACAATCCTAATTTTAATCCCACCGAATTCGATGGGTTTAGAAATAGCGCAGGATTAAACTCATTTACTCTAACCGCAAAGCAATGGATACAAAAGACAAATGCGATAGGTATTATGTCTAAGGCTGGCAGGTATGGTGGAACTTACGCACACAAGGATATAGCCTTTAATTTTGGCATGTGGCTAAGTCCTACATTCCAACTTTATATTGTAAAGGAATACCAGCGGTTAAAAGAACAAGAGAGCAATCCGCTTTCGTTAGAGTGGAACGCAAAGCGAATACTATCCAAAACCAATTATACACTTCATACCGATGCTATTAAAAACGTGATTATTCCTAAAATGGACATTAATGCTATCAAGCATGGGATTATCTATGCAACAGAAGCTGATATGCTAAATATAATTCTCTTTGGCTGTAAAGCAAAAGAATGGGCTCAGGCGAACCCGAATTTGGCATCTAAAGGAATAAATCTTAGAGAAACTGCAAGCATCAACCAGTTAGTAGTATTATCTAATATGGAATCTGCTAATTCTGAAATGATAAAGCAAGGGGTATCAAGAAAGCAACGTTTTGAGATTCTCCATAAAATGGCAAAAGAACAGTTAAAGGTACTTGACACGAATAATATAGAACAAAAATTTAGAAAGATCTTACCTGATAGCACAAAGAAAATAGAGTAATTAGTATCGAAATAGTTTACACATTTAAGGAATTATATTCGCCTTGATAGTCTACTGCTAACCAAATAAATATCTATCGTAGCTCATCCTACTTCTTGCAGTCAACGTAATGATGCTTCGCACATCTTGTGCGGAGCGTCCGCACAGGTCGTGCGGACGCTGAACACGAGTGGTGCGGACTACTCAACACATTCGCCATAATCCACATTAGAAGTTTGATAATCAGATGAAAACAATAAAGCAAGCCTACAGCATGATAAACCATACTAAGAAACTGAGGGAAACGGAGGTTGGATGTTCACAAAAATATGGGTCTTCAGAAATTTGGAGTGATAATAATCCGCCTAATCTTAGGTTTCTGGCGAATTATCACACAGAGAAATGGAGGGTACGGAGGAGTATTAAAGCATACTGATGGTAGTCCACAGAGGCACAGTCAGTGCATAGGGCAAAGGAGATTATTTGCCAGTTCTATTAGCAATTTATATACAAAGCGTTTATCCTAAAAAATTATTAGGAATCTGTACGCTACCCCTCCGTCGCTCATTGTGCCATCAGCACCTCCACAACATGGTGTTTAGCTCCGTCTCCTCTGTATCTCCGTGTGCGTTATTATATAAGTGCTTTAACATATCACTCAACATTTTGGAAGAACAAAAAATCCTAACAGGGATTCTCTATATGAATAATTAAATCATAAGAGACAGAACATAATCTTACCAAAACAAACTTTGCTGTCACTCCTGTCACTCAAAACAGCTACTTAACTCATTAATAATCAGCACGATTACACGAAGTGTTAAAAGTGATAGGAAAACAAAATTAAAATTACTATAGTAATAGTACGTAATATTTCTACCTAAAATTAGCAGTCTAATTATTCTATATTACAGCAGAACAAACAAAAACTCCCACCCGTATTGCTACGGATGGGAGTCATTATTATCTATTCAGAAGTATTCCGAAAGAATTAGAGCTGTGGACCAGCTGCTACGAGAGCCTTACCAGCCTCGTTTGTCTCGTACTTCTTGAAGTTCTTGATGAAACGAGCTGCGAGGTCCTTAGCCTTCTCTTCCCACTGAGCTGCATCAGCGTAAGTGTCACGTGGATCGAGGATCTCAGTTGCAACACCTTCGAGCTTTGTAGGAACAGTGAAGTCGAAGAAAGGAATCTGCTTTGTTGGAGCAGCGTCGATTGAGTGGTTCAAGATAGCGTCGATGATACCACGAGTGTCGCGGATAGAGATACGCTTGCCTGTACCATTCCAACCAGTGTTAACCAAGTAAGCCTTAGCACCACTCTGCTGCATCTTCTTAACCAACTCCTCAGCATACTTTGTTGGGTGGAGCTCCAAGAATGCCTGACCGAAGCAAGCAGAGAATGTTGGAGTAGGCTCAGTGATACCACGCTCTGTACCAGCCAACTTAGCTGTGAAACCAGAGAGGAAGTAGTACTTAGTCTGCTCTGGAGTCAAGATAGATACTGGAGGCAATACACCGAATGCATCAGCTGAAAGGAAGATAACCTGCTTAGCAGCTGGACCCTGAGACTCAGGACGCTGGATGTTCTTAATGTGGTAGATTGGGTAAGAAACACGAGTGTTCTCAGTTACGCTCTTATCAGCAAAGTCAATCTTACCATTCTCGTCAACTGTTACGTTCTCGAGGAGAGCGTCACGTGTGATAGCGCCATAGATATCTGGCTCAGACTCCTTGTCAAGGTTGATAACCTTAGCATAGCAACCACCCTCGTAGTTGAAGATACCCTTGTCATCCCATCCGTGCTCGTCATCACCGATGAGCTTACGCTTTGGATCGGTAGAAAGAGTAGTCTTACCTGTACCAGAAAGACCAAAGAAGATAGCTGTGTTCTCACCGTTCATGTCAGTGTTAGCAGAGCAGTGCATAGAAGCCATACCCTTCAATGGCAAGAAGTAGTTCATCATAGAGAACATACCCTTCTTCATCTCACCACCATACCATGTGTTAACGATTACCTGCTCCTTAGTTGTTACGTTGAACATAACGCAAGTCTCTGAATGAAGACCGAGTTCCTTCCAGTTCTCAACCTTAGCCTTAGAAGCGTTGTAAACGATGAAGTCTGGCTCCTGCTCGAAGTCTGCCTCTGACTTTGGACGGATGAACATGTTTGTTACAAAGTGAGCCTGCCAAGCAACCTCAACGATGAAACGAATCTTCATACGTGTATCCTTGTGAGTACCGCAGAAACCATCAACTACGAAAAGACGCTTGTTAGAAAGCTCCTTCTTAGCGATGTCCTTAACAGCTGTCCAAGCTTCCTTAGAAGCACGGTGGTTGTCGTTATGGTATTCCTCAGAATCCCACCATACTGTATCGTGAGAGTTCTCATCATCAACGATGAACTTATCCTTAGGAGAACGACCAGTGTAGATACCAGTCATTACGTTTACTGCACCAAGCTCAGTCTCCTGACCTCTTTCATAGCCTTGAAGACTCTCTTTTGTTTCTTCATTGAACAACACTTCGTAAGAAGGATTGTAAAGTACTTCTGTTGTACCTGTAATACCGTACTTCTCAAGTACGCTCTTATCAAACTTTGCCATTTCTTATAAATGTATTTAGTTGAAAATTGATTTGTTCACTGTTTTTACGTCCTATTTATTAAGACACCGCAAAGGTAATATATTTATTAAATTCACACAAAAAATACCGAAGAAAAAGTTTCAAAGTATTTGCTTAGAAGGTTAAAGAAATAAAAAAAACAAGAAGCATGGCTATATTTGCAAATCAGACTTTGCAAAACCTCAGATTTATTTCTTACTTTTGCCGAAATTTTGCAGAGCAAGTTGCTAACTTGCTTATCTATAACACCTAAGACATAAAATGGACATCATTAATTTTTCAGAGCAGAACTCTATTATCAATCAGTATTTAGCAGAAATCCGTGATAAGGATTATCAGAAGAATCGTTTGCTCTTCCGCAACAATGTTATGCGTATCGGAGAGTTCGAAGCTTTTGAAATTTCTAAAACACTGAACTACGAACCAAAGGATGTTGTTACTCCATTAGGTACGGCTCAGGTTAATGTACCAACTGACAAGATTGTTTTGGCTACTATTTTCCGTGCTGGATTGCCTTTCCATAACGGTTTCCTTAACATATTCGACCATGCTGGTAATGCTTTCGTTAGTGCTTATCGCGAATATACAGATGCTGAACATCATGAGGTGGGTATTCATGTTGAATATCTTGCTACACCAGATATCAATGGTAAGACACTTATCATCGCTGACCCAATGTTGGCTACTGGTGGTTCTATGGAGTTAGGTTATAAGACTATCCTTTCAAAGGGAACTCCTCGTCATGTACATGTTGCTTGTCTTTTGGCTACACCAGAAGGTATCGCACATATCCGCAAAACCTTCCCTGAAGACTCTACCACCATTTGGTGTGCAGCGATTGACGAAGGATTGAACGAACATAAGTACATTGTTCCTGGCTTCGGTGATGCTGGTGACTTGTGCTATGGTGAGAAGTTATAAAGATACTCTATAAATCTTCAAATCGGTTCATTAGAGAAATATAGAAGCTGATTTCATAAATCCTTTCGTCTAACATATGAAGCACTTACAACTCATATTTTAGCCTCAAAAGGAAGTCTATGACCAATCAAAGCTTTCTCTCTTATGAACCGATTTGGCATTATATTACTTTTACATAAGTGCATTATGAAGAAGTCTGTTGTGTTGATGATTGCTGCCTTGGGACTAATGGTATCTATATTTGCAGTGTTTGCCCTGAATAGATGGTATCCAACGCATGGGCATGCAGACTGGGATGAGGTTCAACAATACACTGCAGACAAGATTCCTATCGACCACAAAGACTTCCGAAGTGATTTCGAAGAGATATTCGAACAAGTCAAAAAGAAATACCCATATACTACAAAGAAACACATCAACCTTGATTCGATTCACACCACATGCCTTCAACGAATTGACACCATGCAATCGAAAGTGGCTTATTCATTACTTATAATGGAATTCTTTGCCAACTTGAAATGCACTCATGCAAATAATGAAAGCATACTATATCCTTGGTTCATACAAGGGGATAATATCACAGTCATTGAGAATCGTGTGTTTATTAATCACCCTTCGGTCTTTGCTATAAAGGTAGGATTGCAAGATAAAGACGAGATTGTAACTGTTGATGGTGTACCTACAAATAAATGGGTGATGCATAATAGCAAATATGTCTCTGCTTCGACAGATGCCACTCGCTATCTACTATCAGCTTTGACCATACTCTGTAGTTATACAAGTCCTATAAAGACACTTGGAATTATTCGCCATGGAAAACCAATAACTATCACCATTCATCTGCAATCTAAGTCTGTTCCCACAAAGGAAGAGGAACAAAATGTAACTTGGAGGATGGTTTCTTCAAAGGTTGGATATATAAATGTGAAAAGCATGCAAGATAATGCTGACACTGAATTCACCAAAGCTTTGAAGCATCTAAGCAAACTTCCATACTTGATAGTTGATGTACGTCAGAATGGTGGAGGTAACAGTTGGATAGGAGATAATATTGCACAGAACTTAATAAAAGGTAAACGACGTATTTGGAATGGGTCTACAATATCTCCTTCTACTAACAGCTATAAGGGAAAAGTAATCATCTTGATGGGTCATTATTCTTGTTCTTCAGCTGAGACTTTTCTCATTACAATGAAAGAAAGTGGTGATGCCGTGTTGGTTGGTACATCTTCAGCTGGTGATACAGGCGGTATTATTTGTCTTTTTAAGACATCACACGGAATATTCTATCGACTTCCTGTAGGACATTCGTCAGGTACCTCTCCTAAGGGTTTCCCATTAGAAGGGAAAGGAATAAGCCCGAATTATTTGGTATCAATGAAAGTTAATGACTTCTTATCAGGGAAAGATACTCAATTGTCTTATGCTCTTCAACTGCTTCAAAAATAGCAGTCAGCATTAGAAAGTTTATGTGTATGCTTGTTCTCGAATATATTATCGAATCTAAGGCAAGCGCTTCACTTCTACTCAAGACTACCCTTACATAAACAAAGGACGATAAAAGCGAAATACTTCTATCGTCCTTTACTATTCATTCTTGCTTTCTCTGCTTATATCTTAGAGGCAATATGTCTTCTATAGACATCCAAGTGCGATTTCTGTAAGACGTCACTGATATGGCTCATACGCTGTTTCTGACTCATGTCAGTATCGTTTTGCGTCTCATCCTCCTGCATCATAATACGACCATTGCCCTCAACAGGTAAGAACTCATACCACTCCACGGGTACATCATGCCATGAACCGTCACCACCATACTTACTAATATATGACATACGACGTTCTGAACGGAAGCCATAAGCTGTCACGTTAATCAGCGTACTGCCATCCCCCTGTGCCGCAGAAGAAGTCTTCATAATACAAGGAGTCACACAATCGGGATGCTGGAAATTCTCCTGTCCCCAAAAGTTAGCCAATGCTTCATGCTCCCAGAACGAACTCTTCTGTTCCATATCATGTCCGTAGATATCCTTCTGTGGTCGTATCTGCTGATACATCGGTACACACAACAAGGGTGCAAAACTAAAGTAGATAGCACGGAAGTATCTCTCATTGATTTCATAAAAGTCTTTCTTAGCCTTCTCAAAGTCAAAACTGCGATACTGAGCAGGGTTCATATCGAGGTCTAACACTTGTAGATGCTCTGGCATGATAGTATTAATCATGTAATGCTTATCGAAATCAAAGTCATCACCATAGCCCTCTTTCTCGTCCATCAACAGTGCCATCATACTCTGTTGTGCCAATGGTGTGAAGAGTAAAGCATATTGCTGATTGTTATTACGATTACTTGTATTGAACGCAACCTCAAACTCTTCATTCGTCAACATCGCAAAGTCGCCACTCTCAAGATTGCGTGCTTTACGTCTCAACATAAACCGATCCCACTTATAACGTAACGAACCTTCTTTTCCTGCCAGCCCACTTGGCTTACGATAGAAGGTCAAGTCGGGTGCTGCTGTATTACCATAGATAAGCCTTGTACGCTCAAAATAATTAGGATAAGGCGCTGTTACACTGGCATGTAAGGTTTCTGAGTGAGACACAGTACGTGGCTTTCCATCAGGACCCGTCTCTGTTGTTGTCCAGAAAATGGTTTTCTGACCGTGATAAGTCTTCTCTCCCATCTCCATCTTTCGTGTTCGACAGATGACGAAAGGATTACCATTAATAAGTCCAGAATGGGAATAAAGTACAGAACGCTCGGTATTAAAAGAGTCGTTCCATCCGTATGTTTTACGAAGGTCTGCCAGTCGTTGTGTCGTAAAATAAGGGTCGAACTCCAGTCTGGGTACAGTCTTCGACATCATACGCGTAAAGACATCCCAGTCGTAAAGCCTATTCAGAGCAGCCATCTGATTCCATGCCTGTTCCTTCATAGTTTTCACCTTATTATCTAATTCATTGTGCTGAGTACGTAAGGACTTCAATTTTGGATGTACCTTGAGTAATAGAAAGACAAGCAGTAAGACCGCCCCTCCACCTATCATCAAGAGATGCTCCATTGGAAACTCATTCCATTTCACATATACAACAGCACCACCTGCCACCACAGCTATCCACAGAATGACGCATAGGATAGTCCACATCGTGATACGACCAGACACATCCGTGAGTTGCTTCTCACCTGCATAGATTTGTCGACACGTCTCACGATTAGCCTCAACATCAACCTGCGCCTCGTCAGCAAGTGCATTAAAGGTTTCATCAGCCACCTGCTTGAACTTATCTTTGAAGGTACTGATGTATTCGTTTAGTGGATCATATATATCCTCTAGCATTTACTTCTGTAGTATTAGAAGAACTTACCTCTCGCTGCCTCTCGTGTTTCTGCTGTTGCAGTAAATGGTATGCGAGTTGTATAACCCTGCTGAGCTGCAACAATCATCTTTGTTGGCCAAGAGAAGATATCAGTATTCCATTGTGTCACACGACTGTTATAAACAGTACGAGCTGCCGTAATCTCACGCTGCAAGTAGTTATTCTGCTGCATCGCATCAGCAATGGCATTGTGTGCTTTCAACTCTGGATAAGCCTCAACCTGTGGAAAGAGTCGACCGAAGGCTGTATTTACTTGTGCATTCACATCACTTCTGTTACCCTCGTTCACACTACCACTACGAAGGGCTGCAACGGCTTTCATCACGTCTTTATCAAGGTCAATAGCACGTTCTACCAATCCAACTACGTTCTGCAGTATCTGCACTCGCTGTTCCAAATAGTTGTCTATATTAGATGCCTCAGCTTGAATACGCTGTTCTAACTTCTGGAAATAGTTACGTGCTGATATCTTCATAAAGATAAAGATAACACCTGGAAGGATTCCCACCAAACAGCCTACAACACCTACAAGCAATGGATTTGTCATCGTACTACCCAATAACAGCACAAACAACAATACCAACACCGGACCAACTACCCACAAAGCAATCTGGAAAAGGGTTGAACCAAAACCAACTTCAACAGGAAGTTGCTTGTCTATTACATGTACATCACGGCCAGCATCATTAACTGGTCCTGTCACTTCGTCTAATGAATTTGCCATAGTTTAAATTGTTCTTTGTTTTCAATAATATCTGTTTTTAGGCTTCAAAGATACATTTTTTTCTTAAAGAGAGCAAATCTATACTCTTTATCTTCTGTTTTATGAAGACTTGATGACGATTTATAGTATCTATTAGCATAATTTCTTTGTATGATAAAGGACCTCACAAAGATAGGGGCGTATGCCTAATACGCCCCACATCTTTATACATTAAGTTTTTCAGGACATTACTTTTACTTGCAAAAGTCTATCAGATTACGTCCCCATGCTGGCTGTAGACCATTCTGCTTTTCCTTGCTAAACAGCTCTTTGATAGTCTCTAAATCCTTTGGACTATTCATACTTGGCTGTCCAGTCTGCTTACTCATATTCTCAAAGAACATGTAAAGAAGAATACGAGGACGAGGGTTTGATGGATTAATGCCAATGGCTGACTTGTAACAGCAGATTGCATCGATGAAATAAAGCCTACCATTCTCAACAGGGTTTTGTGTAATAAGGGCTGTGTAATAGAATCCTTTTAATGTGTACTGTTCTGAACGGTCAACTCCCTTCTTTGTCTGTAAAGCCTCAAGATCAGCCTTCACTGCGTCTAAGAATAAGGAAGAATAATCACTCTGTGGGTTGCGAGCAGCATACTGAAGGGCATAGAACACACGATAATAGGTAGGGAGCCAAGCATCAGGATACTGCATTTCCATACGCTTCAAGTCATTCATTCCCTTTACAATAGATGTTGGTTCGTCTGCCTTGACATTACTTAAAGTGGTTTTTAACTGTGCATCGAACTGATTGTTGTTCTGAGCATTCATACTGGTTGCGCACATAAGGGCAACGATAACGACGATTTTAGAAACTAAAGTTTTCATATGCTTTGATTTTAAAAAGTGAAACAATGATTTCTGTTGCAAATGTATCAAAGCTTTTTATAGCCTCCAAATAATGGGGACAGACAACAAAAAAGAGGTTTAAATAACTATCAAGCCCGCTGAAATACTATCTTTTGGGACGAATAACTAATACGCTTAGTTCGTTGGATGGTTAAGAGCATGATGTGATATTTCTGACTAAAGTAAGAAGACACGCACTACTCATTTCTACAAGAATAATTTTACTTTTAGTTTGCTGTCACTTTTAACACTTCGCATAACCACACTGTAAATTAGCAAGTTAAGTCATCATAACGAATGACAGCAATGACAGGAAACTCAATTCGACAAGGATTTATTGTACGATAGGCAGAGAAGAATAGAGTGGATAAACTCTATATAAAATGGATAAACCAAATTTTATCCACGTTTATTACCTAATAATAAAATAAAAATGTTAATTTTGTAGCGTGTTTCTTCAGAGACACAATGACATCGTTGAAAAAATAAGAGGCGTTATGCTTATCTTGTAAGTCGAGAACCTAGGAAATTCAAGACACTTGCACAAGGATAGCATAGTGGTTCTCACGCTATAGCGTGGGCTGCTATTACTACTTTCGTGCAATAGGTTTTCCTAGGACCTTCGACTTAGAATGTGGACATAGCCAGTTCACGCTTCTGTATTATTAATCCTATTACTAACTTTTTAAGGGCTAAACGGACTGGATAAAGGCTCAATAATTGACTATGGACAAACAAGAATTGTATGAAAAATGGGTAGACAAAGTCTGCCAGTTTATCGAGTGTGTAGGTCCTGAAATTAACTGTACGAGTTGTGCAATGCAGTCTAAACCTGTGTTGGATAAATCTCCACAGGTAGTATTCCTTGGCTACAATGCTCATGAACCATTCCCTTATCAAGAGGCAAACAAGGAACGATTTTATGAAGGAAATCCTTACTTTTACACTGACCGTGAAAAGTGGCCTGTATGGGGAAAACTCTATGCAGCCATGAAATGGGCTAAGTTTACGGAGCCTATGGAAGACAGTAATTTCGTGTTTATGAATGCTGTCTATTTTGGCAGTCAGGATATCAAGGGTCTGAAAGCCAAGAAAGGAAGTGCTGAAATCATCAATCAATGTCTTGATTTCAGTGCGGAAGTTATCAAGGATATTTACCATCCAAAAGCCGTGGTCTGCTTCTCCATACGCGATTGCTTTACTCCTTTTATCAATCGTTTAAACATTAAGGAAGTAGAGAGCATTGTTCCCCCAATGGTTAATGGAGAACCTGCTAAACACGGTGTAGCAAAAGCGATGTGGGGCGATATAAAGATTATAGGTATACCCCACCCCTCAGGCAGAATCAGTTATGATGACTTGGGGGCAATTGCAATGTTTATTAAAAAAGAACTTATCTAACGAATTAAATATTATTATAATGAGAAGTTTAAAATTCAAATTATTTATCTTGTTGTCATTATTGGTTATAAATGCCAGAGCACAAGTTGGGAATTTTATAAAAGATACTCAGATAACAAATATTCATAATTTCAATGGGTATTGTGTAACAACCACTCAGGAGTATGAAGTTCGCTTTGGGAAAGCGGAACCTGTAGGGGTTCCTAAAACAGAAGTGACAGGAGCATGGTATAATAGTTATGGCTTTAGAGATAAAGAGTTGTCAAAAGATGGTAAAACATATGAGATGAAACATTTTTATGACAACAAAGGGAGGATAGTATCTCAAGACATTTATTTAAACCAGAAACTTTATGAAAGGAGGGTTTTCTCCCACCAAAAAGATGGTAAAATTACCATCATAACCTATAATAGTAAAGGGCAAGAAGAAAAAGTTGATGTTTGGGGTGCCACTACTCACACTATTAAAAAAGGAGAGATGAGTGCTGCTGGAGGAAAGGTCAGTAAAACAATAGAAACTTTAAACTCTAAAGGTTTTCCAATTTCTAGTACGTTTACATCTAACTCTAATCTACTTGGTCAACAACTTGGAAGTACTAGTGCTAGTAGGTCTATTTTTTACAATGATCATAATGATATACTTAAAGAGACTGTGAATATGGATGCCAATACTGCCAAAATGATGGCAATAGGTGCTGTGTTCGCAGGTAAAAAGTTTCCGAAAGTCATAGAATATCGAGATTATAAATACAATAAAGATGGCAATTGGATATCTAGATATGTTTACTACGATGGTGTATGTGTAGAAAAGCAAGATAGACAATTCTTGACAGATCAGGAATATAAAGCGTACGAGCATACAATCTTTGCAAAGATGATAAAGAGTGAGGATAAAGTAAATGGTCATATGGTTTTGAACATTGATGAACCAGAACTAAAATCTGAACTTAACAAAATCTCGGTAATAGCATGTAAACAAAAAGATATACACATTGAGTCAAAGGTTTGGGTTATGGGAAATGGGAATTTGTCGATTGACAAAAACGATACTCTAAAACTGTCTGAATTTGATAGAACTATTTTAAAAAGCATTGTGAATGCAATAAGCAAATATACCAAGATTAGCCCAGCCTATGAATTAAGTCGAAATGGTATTGATAAAATTAATGTCTTAGAAAGTTTTGATTTGAAAATTTATGGTGACATTTCGGAGGAGAAATCATCTACGGGATATACTATAAAATTAATAAAGACACCAGAAAATACTTGGAATATTGAAAATAAAACAGAATTGCAAAACAAGGGCTTTACGGAGTTAGAAATAGAAAAGCTAATATCTTCTTATAATATTTCTGAAAATAAGAAGAATAAGGTAAAACTTTCTATAGATAGAACACCTTTAGAATTTAGTGTAGAGATGCATTGGGCTTCTAATAATGGGAAAAAAGAAAGTGCTTATTTTCGTGAATTACGTATGGCTTCGTATACATTGTCTAAATATAATGGCTTTACAAATGTTTTAAATACTATTAGTTCTGCTTTGGACACATTATCTCAATAATATAGAACTCTCAATAAATGCAAAACAGGAAGTAGAGATTGACTCTATTTCCTGTTTTGATATCTATTGTCTTATACCAGATTTACTTCACATCGTTTTAACATTTAGCAAGTTAAGTCATCATAATGAATGACAGGAATGACAGGAAACTCAATTCTAAAAGAATTACCTTACGATAGGCAGAGAAGGGTAGAGTAGACAACCTCTATATAAATGTTAAAGAAAATAATAGCTTCGTCATTTCTAATGATTTTTCATACCTTTGAACTTATATTTTAAAAGCCACAATAATGGGTTTATTCAACTATTCAAGTAAACTATCCGACGAACAATTACGCCGCGTCTCCCTAAGTGCACAATACCAAGGACAGCAGGGAGGAGACCATTTTACACTTTCATCTAAGATTGGTTCACGTGCAAAAGTACTTCTCGAACAAGGTTGGGGAATCACAAATCGACAAGAATTATGTGATAGCATAGAAGAACTGCTCGGACGTTGCCGCTCACTTGATATTGCTGTTATAAAAGAAGAAATGATGGCAGAGGTACAAGAAGACAGCGGAATCAACACCGAGGTACGACGTATATGGTCTATGGCAAGTATTGTCGATAAACATTATATTACACGAGCTGGAGATTTAAGCGATTTGCTTAACATGCTAACCAACTATATTGCGGCACAAGATAGTCTACTTGCTAATGAACTGATTACCTCATGGGATGCCATAACAGAAAAAGATGTTATAGGATGGGATATAGGGCGCGCAGCCTATCTCGTCCGTGTTGGAGTGGAAATGAAATACCTCAACTCTGACGAGGCATGGGATTATCTGGAAAAAGCTTACCAAAGAGCCATCAGAACATTCGATTCATGGGAGGAACTTGGACGCTCCTATATCATCGGACGTTGTTTTTGGACTTCTCATCCTGAGGAGCGCGATGTCTTAGGCTTTTGTAATGTAGTGAAATGGCTTATGAAACATCCCGAGAGCCCATGGCTAAAAGTTAAGTTGAAATAATTTATTAATAACATATTAAATCATTAAGATTATGGATCAAAGTATTTTTCCGTTCATTCTCATATTCATTGCAATGAGCGTCATTGCCTTTTCGCTAATTTTCTATGTACGTCGAAAAGGTAAGAATAGTAAGGGAGTCTACACAGCAAAGGCAATGGAGTTCATCACAAAGAAATACCCTTCTATTAATACAAGCAATATTAAGTGTGTAGAATTTTATATTCCCAAGGGAGGTTTGGGACAAATTGACCCAGCACTTATTGCCTATAATGATGAAGACCTGTATATAATATCTGCTCTCCCTCAGCCTATACCAGGTTTCTACAGAATCATATCTAATGAGCAAGCTGAATGGGATATGTTCTATTATCCTATGACAAGCATCGAACAGGCTGGCTTTGACGAACAGCAGAAACACTTCATTCTTGTTATTAAAGGTGAATCTATTAAACTGAAAATCAGAAAAAGAAATACCTTCCAAGAAGACCAGCAAGAAGAGATAAATGACTTCTTTGCAACAATATCACAAGCATTACAGAAGAACACTGCATTGAACGTATAATCCTATCGGGACACGTCAATAAAACACTGAAGGGTGCATAAAAGCAATATAAAGTCTTTTATGTGCCTTTTTTGGATTCTTCCGCTAAATGTATGAATGCTTTTCGTATAGCTTTGACGGAAGAACAGAAGTTGCTCATTAAACAAAAGCACAGCTAAGTCTCTCGACTATCTATTCTATTATTACCCTCCATTACTAAAAATATTTTCATCATAATACTTCAAAAATACGGATAGCTACTTGAAAAATCATTACATAATTTAAAGTAAAACAGCTATAAATAAGGACAAAAACACGCATAAAAAGCAGGTTTATAACCAACAGGAAATCAAATGGTTACAAAGTAGTAGAAGAAAAGGTGCTTAATTGGACTTCAAAAGGGCGTTAATTAGACCTCAAAAAGGCACCTTTTGCAAGTCAATTAGGCGTCTTTTAGAAGCCAAAAGAGCATGTATTGATTTTGAAGCGTATGAAAATAGTTTACAGATATCAAGTAATAAGGGTATAAGTTACTTGTAGAAGACGGAAAGACATACTAATGAATAGATATTAATCAACGAAGTGGCGAAGACCGGGAACAAAGGTGCGAGAGACCGGAATGAAGTCATCACAACCTGAAAGGCGCAGCTGATAGCCGTTGGAATTGCCTTTTGCAGAAGAAATGTTATTGATATTCACAAGGAAGGAACGGTGACACTGAAAGATATTATCGTAAGGAAGGTCATCTTTCAAGGCTGTCAACGTAGAACGAAGTTCGGTTTTTTGCATCTTACCTTCTTTTAGATAACATACGCAGACATTGTTTTTTCGAGCTTCGATATAGAGTAGATTGTTGATAGGCAAGGTGAGGTCGGTTCCCCGCAGGTTCTGATCATGCAATGTAATGAGGATATCCTCCTGCTCATCCGTAGTCTTCTTTATCATTTCTTCCAGTCTACTATTCAACATACGGTTATAGTTTACCAACGTAAAAATAGCTGTAACGATTACCCAAACAAGGAAAGTCCAATAAAAGAATATACTGAATAGCCGCCATGTTAATGACATCTGGAAGAAGAAAGCAGCATAGAGTGTCATAGAGATTGCCATTGCCAACTCAATAGCAATACTATAAAGAATTATATAACCATTGGTGATTGGGACATTTTTTCGTAATGGTCTTTTGAAGAAAAGAAAGGCACAAAGCCACTGAACGAAGATAGTCATGACACAAAAACCAAGACACATCAGGAATGTATTACCCCGATACTGGCTGATTCCAAAGGGTTGTAGGAGGTAAAGAAACAAAAAAATGCCAACTCCTAACGCAACACTCGTGCGCCAGGAAGTGGCATTTGACTGTATCGTACACCTGCTATGTAGAAATGAGGTTAGTCTACTCATGATGTCTTAAATGGTTGGTTGTCCACAAAGATACATCTTTTCCTCTTTTCGTGCAAGTGTATTTCGTCTTAAATTTTTACTCTTTTACTTCCCAAATATCATTGGTTTCGAGCATCTCCATAAAGGTGTGGTAATGCTTCTGCGCCTTCACCTCTTCTATCTGCTGATTGACAGCAGCGTCATAGGTAGGTGCTTCAACATCACGAATAACTCCGAGAGCTACGGGGAAACCGTCTTCGTTGCTCATCATAGCGAGCTTTAACTGTAAGGTATTATCCTGACAGTGGGCATCATGTACAAGGATATCATCGCGAGTAATACCGTTCTCACCAATCTTAACCACCTTCAATCCGAAGCCTTCTTGTACAAGTCCAAACTCTTGGTTGGGACCGAAGATCAATGGTTCGCCATGCTTGACATAGATAGCATTCTCCTTACGACCTTGTGAGCTATAAACAGAGTTGTGACAACCATCGTTGAAGATAACACAGTTTTGTAAAATCTCACACACGGCAGCACCCTTATGTAGATAAGCAGCCTTGAGGATTTCAATTGTCTCGGTATTGTCGCTGGCAACACTACGTGCAAAGAAGTTACCACGCGCACCAAAACAGAGTTCTGCTGGGTGGAATGGATCCTCCGTAGTACCATAAGGACTTGACTTAGAAACGAAGCCACGTGGACTGGTTGGTGAATACTGTCCCTTCGTTAGACCATAGATACGGTTGTTCAGAAGAATCATATTCAAGTCCACATTACGCCGCATCGCATGGATAAAGTGGTTACCACCGATGGCAAGTGCGTCACCATCGCCCGAAACCTGCCAGATGGTAAGGTTTGGGTTGGTCACCTTTGCACCAGTAGAGATGGCTGCTGCACGACCATGAATGGTCTGCATAGCGTATGTATTAGCATAATAAGGTAATCGGCTTGAGCATCCGATACCACTGATAACGGCTGTTTCGTAAGGTGGAACACCTAACTCTGCCATTGCTTTCTGCAAGCTGGCAAGGAAGAAATGGTCGCCACAGCCAGGACACCAACGTGGTTGTCCCTTCTTAAAATCTTGTGCTGTATATTGATTCATGACTTTTAATTTAATTCATAATTCAAAATTCATAATTCATAATTATGATTACCATTAATTCAGAATTCAAAATTCATAATTCACAATTATGATTACTTCTATTCGCTTAACTCTTAACAAGCAACTTGTTAACTCGTTAACTCGTCAACTTGTCTACTCATCAACTCCCTTACTCAAGTATCTTCGTATAGAAAGTACCAGTTTCTTCCTTTGGCAGTGGAGCCTTGAGGAGTTTCTCAAAAGTTGTAACCAACTCCGTGACAACGAATGGTTGTCCCTTAACTTGGTTATACTGATAAGGAGCGAAGTGGTTGATACGAATACGCAAGAGGGCTGCAAGCTGACCAAGATTTTGTTCTGCAACAACAACTTTCTTGTAACGACTAAGCACTTCTGCAGTGTTCTTTGGCAATGGATTCACATACTTGAATTGTGCCAAAGCAACCTTATTTCCCTTACCACGCAACACCTCCATAGCTGAATAGAGATGACCGTATGTACTACCGAAGCCTACAATGAGTAAATCAGCATCATCCTTGTCGCCTAAAACTGTCAAATCTGGTACAGGAATACGTGCCACCTTGTTCCAACGGATGTGGTCCATCTTGTCATGGTTCTCAGGATCGGTTGAGATAGCACCTGTCTCACCATCTTTCTCCAAACCACCAAGGATGTGTGTATAGCCCTCCGTGCCTGGGATAGCCCAGTAACGTGCTAATGTCTTAGGGTCACGTTTGTATGGAGTATACTTATACTTCTGGTCTTCTGTAACGAAGTGTGGATGGATTTCTGGCAACTCTTCGATGTTTGGAAGTTTCCAAGCAGAAGAACCATTAGCAATGAAAGCATCGGTAAGGAGCACTACTGGTGTCATATGTTCCAATGCAATCTTACAAGCGTTATAGGCTGCATCAAAGCAATCGGTAGGACTTGTAGCTGCAATGACAGGCATTGGACTCTCACCATTACGACCATAAAGCACCTGCAAGAGGTCGGTCTGCTCACTCTTCGTAGGCATACCCGTTGACGGTCCACCACGCTGTACGTCGATAATCACCAATGGAAGTTCATCAATAAGTGCAAGGTTCATAGCCTCACTCTTCAAACAGATACCCGGACCAGAGGTTGAAGTAGCAGCCAAAGCACCAGCGAAAGCAGCACCAATAGCCGATGCACAACCAGCAATCTCGTCCTCACACTGTACGGTCGTCACACCCATTGACTTATGCTTTGACAACTCATGTAAGATATCTGTTGCTGGAGTGATAGGATAAGAACCTAAGAAAAGACGCAAGCCAGCACGCTCAGCCGCAGCCATAAGACCGTAAGCAGTAGCCTTGTTACCCGTAATATCCATATAACGGCCAGGCTGTTTCACTGTTGACTCAATACGATAGGTATTAGGAACAGAAGCATGTACGTTATGACCATAGTCATATCCTGCACGTACTACCTTTATATTCGCCTCTGCAATGGCTGGTTTCTTCTTAAACTTTGTCTCAAGATAGTTGTTTACCAACTCTAAGTCACGACTGAAAAGCCAGCAGACAAGACCCAAGGCAAACATATTACGGCACTTTAGCATAGACTTATTATCCATGCCAGTATCAGCCAAACAGTCCTTCACCATCTTTGTTATCGGACAAGCCACTACCCGATCAGGGTCGATACCCATCTCGCCTAAATAGTCATCACTGCGGAATTCAGCCTTCTGAAGGTCACGCTGCCCGAATGAATCAGTATCAATAATAATTGTACTGTTAGGCTTACAATGCTTATACTGCATCTTCAACGCAGCAGCATTCATTGCTACAAGAACGTCACAGAGGTCACCAGGCGTATAAACCTTGCCCGCACCGATATGAACCTGGAATCCACTCACACCTGTCAAGGAGCCTTGCGGGGCACGGATATCAGCTGGATAGTCTGGGAAAGTAGATACACCATTGCCGACTGTAGCCGAGACAGTGGTGAAAATGTTACCCGCGAGCTGCATACCATCACCTGAGTCACCAGAAAAGTGCACTACAACACTGTCGAGTTCTTTCACTTCGATTTGTTCTTCCATAGATTATTTCTTGTTTATGTTAGTAAATCGTTTCTGTATTTCTTAGCTTTTCCACCATAGTGGTGAAGCTTATTTAACAAACTTCTTACCATTAAGAACATAGATTCCCTTTGGCAATTCGCTCTCATGAGTCCCCATCTTAGCACCCTGCAACGAATAGATTTTTGGGTAGCTCGTACAGTATCTCCACACCTTTGTATTAGGCAAGGTGCCATCCAGCTCATTAAACTCATCATGGAAGACGAGTGTATATTCTGAGCCCGGAGTTTCTGCATCCGCTGGCAATGGCTCAACACCATCAGCCAACTTGACTCCCTGTGCAAAGGATACTATGGAAAATAATGCCATTGTAAGCACTGCAAGCAATCTCTTGTTGTTCTTCTTTTGTGACATGCTTTTATTAAGATTCTATCTGAAGCGGTACGATTAGAAAAGCATAGAATCATCCTATAGCACAGATGAAAACATAAGGAATTTGACATAACATAGGTCTACATTTCCCCACGTAGCTTTCTCAACTTTCCGTTTTTTAGATTATCTTTTGTTTACGTTAGTGTATTCTGAGGACAAAAGTGCGAAATATTATTGAGAAAACAAAATCTTTTGAGGAGAAAAAATATATTTTTATATCTTACAAGCAAAAAGCATC